>Ga0114973_10001192_pt1 | contig 19537 bp, 17 predicted proteins | sample M_140807_MF_Meta_FD_87025 | JGI IMG/M metagenome (GOLD analysis project Ga0114973, IMG submission 87025) | Freshwater microbial communities from Lake Montjoie, Canada to study carbon cycling - M_140807_MF_MetaG | ecosystem: Environmental > Aquatic > Freshwater > Lake | place: Lake Montjoie...
CCAGGGCCGCCGCCAGGCCGTACTTGAGGGCCGCTCGCAGAACAGGGGAGGTGAGCATGGGCGAGCCTCAGGACCTCAGGGCGCGGCCCCATTGCTCGGGGCCGGCGGCAGCTCCAGCTGCGGCTGCAGCGGTTTGGCCGGATCACGGGGCACCGGCAGCAGTTCCCGCAGCAGCCGGGCGTAGGTGATGTTCACATCGATCGAGGCGTTCAGCCGCCGCACCAGGCTCTGCACCAAACGGTCCTGCGTGAGCGAGAGGGTGATTTCATCGGAGAGGCCACTCTGGTAGCGGAGCCGGGCATCGCGGAAGCCCTCCAGGCTGGCCGCCACAGCCCGACGGGCCGAGGCCAGCTTCGCGAGGCTGGCCTCGTGCTCAAAGAAGGCCTGCTCCAGCCGCAGTCGGATGTCGTTGCGCTGGGCGGCATAGCGCTGGGCCTGGGCCTCCTCCTGGCGCGCCAAGGATCTCACCTCCGCCGCTGTGCTGCCGGCATCGAAGAGCAGCCAGCGGAAGGTGAGGCCCACCGCCCAGTCGTAGCCGTTGGCGTTGAGGATGGGGATCACGGTGGTGCCGCAGCAATCCCCCGTGATCGACCATTGACTGGTCTGGGCGCCAAGGCCACTGGCCTGCCCCACGAAGCTGAGCTTCGGCAGCAACTGGGCGGCGACGGCGTCCTTATTGCGGGCCAAGGCTTCGCGGGTGGCCAGCACGGCCTCCAGCTCCGGGTTGCCCTGGTAGGCCGCCAGCAGGCTGGTGTCGAGGTCGAGGGGCCAGGCGGGCTGGAGTTGCACCGGGTCGCTGGCGGTGGGGGTCAGGCCAGGCTCCAGGTTCAGGAGGGTGGCCAGTCGGCGGCGAGCCACGGCGCGATCGGCGAGGGCCTGGGTGAGCAGCTCCTGGCTTTCCGCCTCGATGGCGCGGCGGCGCAGCACATCCAGCCGTGGCACCAAGCCAGCCTGCTTCAGGGCCAGCACGTCCTGCAGGATCACCAGATCGTTGCGGAGATCGGCGTCACGGATCCGCACCAGCTGGTCGCTGCGCTGCAGGTTGTAGTAGCTCTCGCTCACCGCCAACTGGAGCCGGCGCAGACCGTTGGCATAGCGACTGCGGGCCTCCTTGAGTCGGGCCTGGGCGGCCTGCACAGCGGGGGTGCGGGCAAAATCCACTAGGGCATAGCGCAGCTCCAGCCCGGCAGCGAGGCTACGGTTGCCCTGGTTCAGGTAGGCGCTGGCCCCACTGGGCACGTAGAAGGCTCCGCCGGGAGCGAAGGGGCTGCCCAAGCCCAGCACCGGGTTGCCCTCCGGCACTCCGAAATTGGTACCGCTCTGGTCGTAGCCGAAGCCGGCCAGGGCCTCGATCTGGGGCCAGTAGCGGCCGAGCCGGGCCTGTAGATCGGCCAGGGAGCGGGCCACCTCCAGCCGCTGCTCCTGGAGCTCCGGGCTGTGGGCGTAGGCCAGGCCGAGCGCCTGGAGCAGGCTGAGGGATTGCACCTGACCTTGCGCCAGGCTCGGTGCCGAAGGCAAGGCCAGGGGAGGAGGCGCCAGAGCGGGGTCCTTTGGGTCGATCGGTGCGCTGGGCGGGCGGTTGGCCCGCAGCAGGGCCGGGCCGATCTCGGAGGGAAGGACGGGCGCACCGGCCTCCGAGGCCGGCGGCGGCAGCAGCTGATCCAGCAAGCGGAGCTCCTGGTCGAGTCGAGCCCAGGAACGCTCCAGCTGAACAACGCCAGCTTCCGTGGTGGCGGGTTGTCGTTCCGGCGCAGCCCAGGCGGCTCCAGAGGTGGCCAACGCGCTCGCGAGCAGGAGAGAGGCCAGGGAAGACCGGTAGTTCGTCAATGGGAACGGGCCAACCTCAGGGGCAATCGATCAGCACCGAAGGCTCGGACGGCGCCAGGGAGGGCACGATCACGCCGGCCATGTTCTGAACCGTGGTGATCGGGCTCTGGCGCAGAACAGCCGGGAAGGCCACCGCCACACCGGTCAGCAGAACCGTGGCCACACCAGCCGCCACACCCTCGATCAGGAAGCGGCGGCGGCGAGCGATCAGTCGCCGGGCGTGGTGACAGGGACGGGTGGGCATCGAGGCGCCCACACGGCGAGGCCGCAGCAACGTCGCCGCCGAGCGGGGGCGATGCATGGTGCGGGGAATGGTGGTCGAGCGCATCAGGTCGTCACCGGATCGGCGCCCAGTATGGAATAAATGATTGCAATGGAGGTTCAAGCGGATACGACCAGTTGATCCGTGGCGAACCTGAAGTGACCAGGTCAAGCGGCCAGCCTTGCCCCAGCCCCTCTCCAGCGATCCTGCGGCCGATGCCGTAACGCTGGCGCCCCCGGCCCCGGCGGCAACCTGGCAGCCCCGCCAGGTGATCCTGTTCAGCGGCCACATGATGGATCGCCCCGGGCGGAACCCGCCCCGCTTCCCGCCCGCCAAGCTGAGCGCGGCTGCCAACCGCATCGCCGCCGAACTGGATCGTTTCGGCGCGGGTCCGGATGACCTAGGCCTGAGCCAGGCTGCCGCCGGAGGGGATCTGTTGTTTCTGGAGGCGTGTCTGGAACGGGGGGTGCGCTGCCAGGTGCTCCTCCCCTTTGAGGAAGGGGAATTCCTGCGCCGCTCCGTGCTGCCCTGCGACCTCGGCGAGCAGTGGCGCGACCGCTTTCTCGCCATCCGCGAGACACTCCGGCGGCAGGAGCAGGTCGAGGGGATGCGCATCATGCCGTCGGCGCTGCAGCCTGGCGCTGAGGAAGACGATCCCTTTGAGCGCTGCAACCTCTGGCTACTGGATACGGCGCTGGGTTGGGGGGCGGAGCGATTGCGCTGTCTCACCCTCTGGGATGGGGGCGGGGGGGACGGCCCGGGCGGCACCGCCCACATGGTGGACGAAGTGCGACGGCACAGCGATCAGGTCCGCTGCATCGATCCCCATACCCTCTAATGCCCTCGCTGATCGGGATGGGTCTGACCCGCGCCGATCCAGAGCTGAGCGAGTCGTTGCGGAAACCCTGGCCTCAGGCCACCTGAACACCCTTCCAGAAAGCCACCCGACCACGGATGGCCGCAGCGGCGTCCTTGGGCTCGGGATAGAACCAGACCGCATTGGCATTCACGGACCCGTTCACCACAACGTTGTAGTAGTGCGCTTCACCCTTCCAACCGCAGACGGTGCGGTGTTCCGAGGGCTGGATGCAGGCCGGATCAAGGCTGGCGGCCGGGAAGTAGGCGTTGCCCTCAACCGTCACGATGTCATCGCTGCTGGCGATCACCGCGCCGTTCCAGCTGGCCTGCATGGGGAGATCCTGAATGGACTCCCCATCATGGGGTGAGGTTGGTGATCACATCCACCCAGCCCGCAACGTCGTCCGCAGGTTTCCACTCCGAGAGCCATCGGAACGTCCGGTGGTGCAGCCGGCTCAGCGCATCCCGTACCGATAAGGTCAAGGCGCTCAGCGGGCGACCTGGATGGCTGCCGATTCCTGCCCGGTCTTGATCATCGGCGCTGGTCCTTCCGGGTTGTTCACCGCCTGTGAACTGGCCCGCCATGGGGTGCGCTCCCGCCTGATCGAACGCACCATCGCGCCACACCACCAGGCCCGGGGAACCGCGATCCAGCCCGCCAGCCTGGAGCTGCTGGCCCGCGCCGGGGTCCATGAGCCCTTCTTGAAGGAAGCGGTGCAGGTGCGGGAGGTGCGGATTGTCGGCCCCGGCCTGGTGCCCCTGGCCGAGGATCGGATCGATGGCACCGATGCGGCCTGGCCCTTCCAGTGCTGCCTACCCCAGTGGCGCACCGAGGCGATCCTGGCTGACCAGTTCGCGCGGCTCGGCGGACAGGTGGAGCGCGGGGTGGGGCTGGTGGCGCTGCAACCCGGCCCGGAGGGTGCCCTCGTGCGGCTGCGTCACCCGAACGGCGACGAGGAAGAGCAGGCGGTGCGCTGGCTGATCGATGCCAGCGGAGCCCACAGCCTCACGCGTCATTCGATGGAGGAAAGCCTGGAGGGCGATACCTATCCAGAGCCCTACCTGGTGGTGGATGCGACTTTCACCCTGCCCATCGCTCCTCCCTCCATCCCGGTGCTGCTGGTGGCCGAGGCGGGTCCGGTGCTGTTTGCGCCCTTGCCCGGAGGGCGGCGACTCGTGTTTATCCAGCTGCCCAATGCAGAGGCAGGAGAAGGAGGAGCGGCAGGGGCTGAGGGGGCGGAAACCGTGGCACAGCCCCCGGGGGCACCGCCCGCGATCGAGGCGATCCAGGAGCTGCTGATCGAGCGAATGGGGGTTGACCCCGGCCTGCAAGACGTGGGCTGGATCTCCCGCTTCCGCCTGCACCGCCGCATCGTTCCCCGGCTGGCGGATGGCCACCGTTTTCTGATCGGGGATGCCGGTCATCTGTCGAGCCCCTTGGGCGGCGAGGGACTGAACGCCGGGCTGATGGATGGAGCCGACCTGGCCTGGAAACTGGCGCTGGTGGTGCGGGGTGCGGCCCAGCCCGAGCTGCTCAGCACCTATGGCCACGAACGGGGCATCGCTGATCGCCAGGTGCTGGCGGTCTCCGACCAGCAGCACCGTGCGGTGCAGGCCCTGCGACAACATCTTGGCGAGCCGTCATTGGCGACGGCTGAGCCACTCAGCGAGGCCGAAGCCCTGATGGGGCGCAGGCGTCGCAGCATGCTGGATGTCTCCTACGTGGGCAGTCCCCTGATCGGCTCCTGGGGGGAGCCAGGGCCAGCAGCGCCGGCGCCCCAGCCTGGGGAACGCTGGCCCCAACGCTGCCGCCTGATGGGGGTGCACCACCATTTGCTCTGGTTCCCGCCCGCCCACGCCAGCAGATCCGATGCCCACGCCGAGGACGGGGCCCTGGCGGCCTTCGCCCGCCGCTGGAGCGCTTTGGTGGAGGTCCATGACGCGGTGCGCCTCGGGCTCGATCCCGTTCAGGCCGGTGTGGGCGCCAGTGGCGCCGTGCTGATCCGCCCGGATGGCTTCATCGGATTCCGTGCCCTGCCGGCCGGCCGCGACGCCCTCATCGCGATCGATGCGCACCTGGAGCGCTGGTTCAACCCTGGCTGATCGACGCCGCCACCGGATAGCCGAGCTGCCGGGCCACTGAAGGGATCCCCAAGATGCCGTCGCGATCGCCTGGCGCACCCCTGCCGCAGGGTGGAGCAATCCGAGGCAAGCCAGCTGCCAACGAACCCCGCCACCTCTGGACAGCCCTAGAGATTCGGCAGCGAACGGCGAACATTGGTCCAGCCAACGATCCATCTTGAGGAGGTGGCGATTGCGGCAGGGAGCTCGGTTCTCGGCGCCAGCCTCGGCGAACCCGACCAGGCCCGGGGACTGGTGCTGTTCGCCCATGGCAGCGGCAGCAGCCGCTTCAGCCCGCGCAATCGCCTCGTGGCCACCGCACTGCAGCGGGCTCAGCTGGCCACGGTGCTGCTGGACCTGCTCAGCTGTGAGGAGGAACTCCAAGAGGCCCGAGCTACACATCTGCGCTTTGCCATTCCCCTGCTGAGTGATCGCCTGGTGGCGGCGATCGACTGGCTGGCCGGCCGTCCCTCCCTGGCCCACCTCCCCCTGGGACTGTTCGGAGCAAGCACGGGAGCGGCGGCAGCCCTCACGGCAGCAGCTCGACGCAGCTCCACGGTGCGGGCGGTGGTCTGCCGAGGTGGGCGACCGGACCTCGCCCCCGGAGCCCTCTCCCTGGTGAGGGCTCCGGTGCTGCTGATCGTGGGAGAACGGGATCCGCAGGTGCTGCAGTGCAACGAGCACGCGGCTCGGCAGCTGCGGTCACTGCATCAGCTGGTGGTGGTTCCCGGAGCAACCCACCTGTTCGAGGAGCCAGGAGCCCTCCAGGCGGTGGCCGATCTCTCCAGCGCATGGTTCCGCCGCCACCTGGCCAGCCGCCTGAACTGAACCAGCAAGGTGAAGTTCCTTGGCGCGAATCTGCAGGGATCAGGGATTGTCAGGAAATCCGACGAAAATCGTGCTGGGACCCTCGCACAAATGCTGCGGGGATGAGACCGATTGACTGAGCGAAGCGGCCTGAACCCTGAGACCGATTCCGCGGCGGTTCAATGTTGTTGGCGCAGAAGCCTGCTGGGAAGGAGCCAGCGGCCTGCCGCTTCACAGTTCCATACATTTCCCTGAGTAGACCTGCTCAATTCCGGGACCCAGCATTGGTGCCAACAGAACATCACCCTAAGGTGAGGGAACCCGAACATTCCCTGCCATGAGCCACTCCACGAACAACTCCTTGGGCGCTTCCCTGAGCGGTTGGACCAGCCATTCCGCAGGCTTCGCCTCCCACGACCCAGCGAACCATGGTGAGACGGAAGAGGGCTTTGATGCGGTGGAAGCCTATTTCGATTGCATCACGAGCTGCTCCCTGGATGATGGGGAATGCATCACGGTGTGTACAACCAGGCTCAGGGATCACAACTGAACGAGAAGTACACCGGAATCACAACTGAAGCAGTGCCTCAACGCTGGCCACTTTCTCCTGCAGGGTTTGGTCGCGATCGGTGCGGCTGTTGATCTTCACCACGGTGTGAATGCGCCCACAGCCCATGGCGTGCACCACCTCATGGCAGGCCTCGATCGCCGCGAACACCGGCCCCCATTCGCCGGCGATCGCGGTGCCGTTGGGGTGAAGCTGCACCTCCAGACCGGCCTCCAGCAGCACCCGCTCACAGGCGGCCACGTAGGGGGCCAGGGATCCCGCCACACCGAGGGGCAGCACACACAGATCGACGATCACCTTCATGGGTTGGAGTTCGCGGCCAGCTAGGGCCATTGTGGTGCCTTGCAGTGTGGCGCCCTGGCTTGCTGAGCCTTGGACCAGAGGGGTGCGGTGCGGAGAGTCGGTTTTCCTTGGCGTGGGCTGCGTGAAACCGTCCCTCGCCGCCCCGCTGTTTCCAGGCCAGATTGGATCACAACCATCGCGATCCGTCAGCGGATCCGTTTCCCATGCAGCGCTTCCACCTCCTGCGCAGCTGGCTTGGTCAGTCGCTGGTGCGGATTGGACAACGCCTGTCTGCCTCGGTGGACAGCCCGCCTGTGCTTCCTCCGGTCCAGGTGAGTTTCGCTCCGCCCCCCCCCCATCCGCCTCTCCCGGCAGCCGTCGATGGACCGCCCGCCCCATCAGGCGTTTCCGGCCGCACACCCATGCCATCGGCTGCGCTGTTCACCCCCGCCAGCCGCGAACCCCTCACCGTGGAGGCCGCCGTGCTCAGCCGCAGCATGGCCCTGCTGAAGCGGGAAGCCTCCGATTCGCTGGCGGCCCTGGGGGCCGCCCATGCCCTGGTCACCTCGGCCCGCCTTTCCCAGGTTCAGCATCTGCGCGACCAGGTGGAGCGGGGAGCGGCATCGGTCGATGCCCTCGGGGCCCTGGCCGCCGATTACCAGGGATGGCAGAACGACCAGGTGCGGCTGTTCGATGCCATGGCCCTGGTGTTGCGCATGGCCGTTCCCAACGGCACCGCCCTCGAACTGATCGATCCCCAGCTGCATGAGCAGGCACGTGCCCACCTGGCCAGCCTGTCGGCTGAATACCAGCGCGGTCTGTTGATGGAGCAGTTCCGCGATGCGCCCTCAGCCCCTGAGGCTTGACCCCGCCGAGATCCGGGCCAGGCGGCGCTCCAGCAGCAGCAGACCCAGCACCGTGGTCACGGTGACCATGATCAGCAGAGCCGCGAACTGCACCGTATCGATCAGGCCCCGGGCCAGGGCCGTGGTGGCGAACACCAGCCCCGGCAGACCGCGGGGAATCAGCCCGTAGGCCACCACCCAAGGATCCACCCCGGCCCGCCGGTCCGCCGCTGACACCCCCAGACCGCAGACCAACTTGCACAGCAGGGCCACCACCACCAGGAAGGCGGCCAGGCTCCAGGCCCGGGGTTCCACCAGCGCGGCCACCGGCAGGCGCATGCCCACGCTGATGAAATAGAGGGGCAGGAACACCTCCGTCAGGAGCACCAGCACATCGCGCAACGGCCGGGGAGGCGCTTCCAGCCGGGCCAGCAGCACCCCGGCCCAGAGCGCCCCGAGCAGGCTGGTGAGTCCGGTGGCTTCCCCCAACCAGGCGCAGCCAATCAACACCAGCACGATGGACAGCGGCTCGGCGGGGGGCCGCTCCACCGTCGCCCAGCGCCCCACCGCCAGCCAGCTCAGCCCGGCCAGCAGCAGCCCAAGTGCCATCGCCCCGATCGGCGGAGACCCATGCGCCGCCAGGCTCGGGCCAGCCATGGCGGACGCCGCACCCAGCAGGGTGATCGCTGGCAGATCATCGAGCACGGATACGCCCACCAGAAGGCGCCCCGACGGGGTCTGCAGAGCCTGTCGCTGGGCCAGAACCCTCAGGGTCACGCCGGTGCCGGTGGCGCAGAGCACCGCCAGGCAGAGCAGCGCTGTGGCGGCAGACATGCCGAATCCCAGGTGCAAAGGTAGAAAAGCGATCACGGGGGCCAGCACACTCAGGCCCACCACCTTGAGGATCGTGCCCCGTCTGGAGGCCAGCAGATCGCCGCGCACCTCAAGACCCACCTGAAAGAAGAGGGAGAGCACCCCGAGCTGCGTGATCCCCTCCAACGGGGCGATGGCGCGGAAGGGCAGCACCGTGTTGCCGAGCAGAAAGCCCACGGCCAGCTCCAGCACGATGGCCGGCACCGCCCAGCGTGCCAAGGAGCCCGTGGCGAAGCGGGCGCAGAGCACCCCCACCAGCAGGATCAACAGGGTGGTGAGGAGGCTCGGGGTCGCCATCGGATGCAGGGGGAGGGGCCACCGGGGCCACGGGCTGATCGGGCGCCTGAGCAACGCGACTGGAGCGCTGGCCGCCCAGGCGGCCGCACCTTAGGCAGCACCTGCCATGGGCGACGTCTTCATCCAGAGCCCGCCAGGTGCCACCAGACTGCCCGCACTTCTCTTGCCCAGCCGATGACCCGGCGCCTCCTGGCACCCTGGTGGAATCGACTTCACCACTGGCGTGACCGGCTCACGGTGCCCCAGTTCACCGTGGTGACGGGCCTTCTGGTAATCGCCGCCGGCACCCTGGTGCTGGCCACACCCCTGTGCTCCCGCGACAGCGTGGATCTGTGGGAAGCCCTGTTCACCGTGACCTCAGCCATCACCGTGACGGGACTCTCGATCATCGACGTGGGCAAGGAACTCACGCTGCTAGGGCAGGTGGTGCTGGCGGGGCTGATCCTGATCGGCGGGCTCGGTTTGATGGCGATCACCACCTTTCTGCAGGGCTTCGTGCAGGGGCACTCCGGCCTGCGCAAACGGCTCGACAAGGGGCGGGCCCTCGATGAGTTCGGGGTCGGGGGCATCGGCCCCACCTTCCACCGCATCCTGATCAGCGCCGGCTGCGTGATGGGACTGGGCACGTTGGTGCTATTCGGCTTCGGCTTCACGGACATCGCCGATCCGGCCGAGCGGTTGTGGGCGTCGCTGTTCCATTGCATCAGCGCTTACAACAACGCCGGCTTCGGCCTCTGGACCAACAATCTGGTGGATTACAAGGGCAATCCAGTTGTCAATGGCGTGATCGGTGCCCTGATCGTGAGCGGTGGCATCGGCTGGCGGGTCACCCAGGATCTGTGGCACCAGCGGATTCACTGGCGGCAGCCGCGGCTGTGGAGCCGGCGGCGGCTCAGCCTCCACACACGCCTAGTGCTGCGCAGCACCGCGCTGCTGATCGTGCTGGGGGCGCTGGGCCTGCTGGTCACCGAGCAGTTCGCTCCCGATGGGGTGATTCAGTCGCTGTCGCTCTGGCAACGGCTTCAGGTCACCTTGTTCCAATCGATCACCACCCGCACGGCCGGCTTCAACACCGTGCCCCTCTCGATCACCACCCTCTCGAATGCGGGCCTGCTGCTGATGATCGGATTGATGTTCATCGGGGCCAGCCCCGGCGGCACCGGCGGCGGCATCAAGACCACCACGTTCGCGGTGCTGATGGGAGCGACCCGCTCCACCCTGGAAAACCGCAGCGACGTGGTGATCCAGCGGCGCTCCATCGCGCCGGAGCTGGTGCTACGGGCCGTGGGGGTGACCCTGGCCTCGGCCCTGTTCGTGCTGGCGATGACCCTGCTGCTCGGCCTCGGCCCGACCGCGGGCGGCCAGGCGCTGGCGCCACAGAGCAGCTTCCTTGAGAAGCTTTTCACCTCCATGTCCGCCTTCTGCACCGTGGGGCTCGATGTGGGGGTGACCGCCACCCTGGGGCGCTGGGGGCAGCTGGTGCTGATGGTGGGGATGTTTGTGGGGCGGATCGGCATCCTGCTGCTCCTTTCGGCCCTCTATGGCCGGCGACTGCCGGTGCGGGTGGGGTTTCCCCAGGAGGAGGTCTTTCTCTGAAACAGCGGTGGCGAAGGGCGCCGGGGCTGCCATGAAAGGTCAGCGCCGCGATGGTGCTCGGATCCACTAAGATGCAAGGGGACGTGATTTACAGGGCTCGGTTGAACTCAGCTGGGTTGGGCAGGGATCCGTTGAGTTAAGAACCGAGGAACGGTTGTGGTGCCGAGAAAAGTAGAAGCCGGGGAGCCGCGCCACCACGCCTAAACTGAGTGAGCAAGCACTCACTCAGACCTCCCTCGGAGGCTGCGTTGTCCGTGCTCCCCGCCGCTCACTCCCCCGTGCCCCGCGCCGTTGCCATTCCCGCCGCCGAACGCCGGGCCCACGCAGTGCGGGTGCTGCTCGAGCTCGCCCGCACCACCGCACCAGATGCGATCAGCACCGCCGCCATCGCCGAACGGATGGGGGTGAGCCATGGTGGCCTGTTCCGCCACTTCCCCAGCCGCGAAGCTCTCTGGGCCGAAGCGGTGCTCTGGGCCACCAAGGAGCTCGACCAGCGCTTCGAGGCCTGCCTGGAGCCCACCGCCACTGCAACCGCGCATCCGGGGGCGATCCCAGCATCGCTGCCGCTGGCCCAGGTGAAGGCCCTGATGGCCAGCCATGCGGCCTTTCTCCAGCAGCATCCGGGCCTGGTGCGAATGCTGTTCGCTGAACTGCAGCGACCGGCCACCAGCCCGGCACGGGAGACGGGCAAGGCGTTCATGCAGCGCTTCCGCCAGCGGCTGGCCGCCCTGATGGCCGCCGCCCAGCATCAGGGCTGCCTTGATCCAGACCATGACCCCCACGACCTGGCGGCCCTGCTGGTGGCTCTGCAGCAGGGACTGATGCTGCAGGCCCTGGTGCACGACGGCTTCGCCGACCTGAGTGAACGATCCCGCCGCAGTGTGGCCCTCTTCCTCAGGGCCGGCCCGGGGCTGCCGCCGGCGCCGGAGGTTTCCCCAGCAACAGCACCAGCGGTATGACCGCCAGGAACAACAGGCCCACCAACCGAAACACATCGCCGTAGGCGAGGAGGGCGGCCTGGCGATCCACCTGCAGGCTCAGCACCTGCAAGGCCTGATCCGGCAGGGTGCCGCCGCTGCCGGCGCGCGAGGCCAGCCAGAGCTGCAGCTCCACCAGCCGCTGCTGCAGGCGGGGATCGGTTATCGCCAGGGATTCCACCAGGTGGGCCCGGTGCACCGCCTGCTGGTGCTCCAGGGCCAGGGTGAGCACAGCGATGCCGAAGCTGCCGCCGAGTTGACGGGTGAGGTTGTAGAAGCCGCTGCCCGCCCCCACATCCTCCCGGGGCAGGGGGCCGAGGGTGGCCAGGCTGAGGGGCAAGAACATCATCACCGTGGTGATGCCCCGGAAGATCAGGGGCCACCAGAGGGCATCGGCGCCAGTGTCAGGGCCGATCGCGCCGAGGGCAAACATGGTGGCCACCATGCCCAGAGCTGCCGAACCGATCAGCAGGCGGGGGTCGATCTTGCTCACCACGCGCCCCAGCAGTGCCATGGTGATGCCCGAGGCCAGGGCGCCCGGGAGAATCAGCATCCCGGTCTGGGTGGCGGTGTAGTGGAGCACCGTCTGGGCGAAGACGGGCACCACGAACACCGTGCCGTAGAGGCCCATGCCCAGCACCAGGGAGAAGGCGCTGCCGGCGGCCAGGGAGCGGTGACGGAGCACCCGCAGATCCACAGCCGGGTTGCGCCGCCGCAGCTCCCACCACACGAACACCGGCAGGCTGATGGCCGCCAACAGGCCCAGATTGCGGATCAGGGCGCTCTCGAACCAGTCGAGCTGGTGGCCTTGTTCCAGCACCACCTGGAGGCTGGCCAGACACAAGGTGAGCAAGGCGATGCCGGTCCAGTCCACGCCGCCCCGGCCCACACCCCAGCTCACACCGGCGGCCAGCTGGTCGACGGGGCGATCCGGCTCCAGAAAGGCCAGGGCCATCAGCACCGTGAGCAGGCCGAAGGGCAGGTTGATGAAGAAGATCCAGCGCCAGCCAAGGGTGTCGGTGAGCAGGCCGCCCAGGGTGGGACCCAGGGCCGGACCCACCAGCACCACCATGCCGAACACGGCCTGGGTGGTGGCCTGGAAAGCCGCCGGCACCGACTGGAACAGGATCGCCTGGGCCTTGGGCAGCAGCCCGCCCCCCAGCAGCCCCTGCAGGATGCGCGCCACCACCAGCACCGTGAGGTTGGGGGCAAGGCCGCAGAGCATCGAGGCGGCGGTGAAGCCCACCAGGCAAAAGATGAAATAGGTGCGCTGGCCGAACACGCCGCTCAGCCAGGAGCTCAGCGGGATCATCACCACGCTGGCCATGGCGTAACCGGTGACCACCCAGCCCACCTCGGCCAGAGTGGCGCCGAGGCTGGCCTGGATGTGGATCAAGGCCACGTTGGTGATGCTCGTGTCGATGATCTCCAGCAGAGCGCCAATCGAGGCGGTGATCACCAGGGCCCACTGGCGCGGCGTGAGGCCGGTGGGCTCGGGGGGAAGCGCCGCGGGATGCGGGGAAGACGACAGCGGGGAAGAGGGCCCGGGGGATGCGGGACTGGTGGCGGCCGTCATGGCCGCCGCACACTCACCGTGGCCGAAAGGCCCGGCACCAGGTTGAGACCGCTGGTGTCGCGCGGATCGAGCTCGATGCGGGCGGTGATGCGCTGCACCACCTTGGTGAAGTTGCCGGTGGCGTTATCAGGTGGCAGAAGGGCGAAGCGGGAGCCGGCGGCGGGGGCCAGGCTGCTCACCCGGCCATGCAGCAACTTATCGGGGTAGGCATCGATGCGAACCTCAGCCTTCTGGCCGGGCTTGAGGGCGGTGAGCTGGGTTTCCTTGAAGTTGGCTTCCACCCAAGGATGGGTGTCGACCACGGTCATCAACGGTTGGCCGGGCTCCACCTGGCGACCGGGCTCGGCATGGCGGGAACCGATCCGGCCGGATCCCGGCGACGTGATGCGGGTGTACGAAAGATCGAGCTGGGCCTCAGCGAAGGCGGCCTGGGCCTGCAGCACCTTCGCCTGGGCGGCGGCCGCCTTCTGCCGATCCACCTTCACATCCTGGATGCGGGCCTGGGCGGTCTGTCGGGTGGCCTGGCTGTGGGTGAAATCGGCCTGGGCCTTGCGGTAGGTGGTCACCGCCCGCTCCGCCTCCTGGCGGGACACGCCCCCCTGCCGGGCCAGACCCACCAGCCGCTGGGCATCGGCGGCGGCGCGGGCCAGTTCGCTGCTGGCCGATTGCTGGTCGGCCACGGCCATCCCTTCGGCGGCCCGGGCGGTGCTTACCGAAGCACCAGCCTGCACGGCCATGGCTTGGGCCTCGCGGGCCACCTGCTCCAAGTCGGCCCGGGCCCTGAACAGCCGGGCACGGGCATCGCGGTCGTCGAGCAGCACCAAGGGCTGGCCGGCCTTCACCTGCTGGTTGTCTTCCACCAGCACGCGGGCGATGGTGCCCCGCACCCGGCTGGAGATCTCGGTGAGGTGGCCCTGCAGCTGGGCGTTGTCGGTTTCGACCAGGCCCCAGTGGGCCACCACCCAGGCACCGCCGCCGGCAACGGCCGCCAGACCCAGCAGAGGGGGCAGCCAGCGGCGATGGGATGCAGTGGGCTTCGCAGTGGCCCGGGAGGTGTCGCCGCCCATCTCGGCCGAGGAAGCCGGCGATAGGGCGGATCCGGCTGGTGCTGCGGCGCTGCCATCGGCCCCGCTGGCCAGCACCTCCGTGGCGACCCCATCGGCCGCCACGGAGGTGCCAGGGGAGTGATTGGACGCGCCGGGCACGTTCACAGGATGCGATGGCGCCGCCTGAACCGGGGCTGCTGGGACTGGCGGCGCGGCACCAGCAGCCGCCAGGCCGACGCGGCTGTTGGCGGGCGCCTGCGGATCGACCGAAGGAGCGGACGCCATGGCAAGTGAGTGACTACTCACTCAGGCTAACCCCATGGCAGGGGGGCTGCCTGGCGGTGCGGCTTGGCGATCTGCGAAAAAACAGGCCGAGAAGGCTGACCACTCCCTGCATGTCACCTAAACAACCAACGGAACGACACCACCAGGCCGAGGACTGGATCCATGGACCCTTTGACCACTGCTGGCCACGCCTGGCAACCAGCCCTCCCCAAAGCCCGAATCGACAAGGAGAAGAAGGTTCTGGTCGCTCCTTGGCATCCCCTGGCGGCACTGATGGGGGCCGCCCTGATGAGCGGGAGCCTTCCCGCTGCCGCAGGATCCGCCGCACGGAACGCCGCCACCATCCAGCCAACTCCCGTCGCGGAATCTGTCGCAGCCAGCAGCGGAATTCAGCCATCCACACCCCGGAAACAGCCTGACCCAATGGATCTGGCGCAAACGGCAGGACCGGGGTCAGCTCCGGTCGGAGCTGCCGGTCGGGCCACGCTCTACGCCGGCGGCCCGATCCTCACCATGGCCGGGCCACAGCCCAGCTACGCCGAGGCCCTGGTGGAGCGCGGCGGCCGCATTGTCTACGTGGGTCCGCTAGCCGGCGCGATCCGCGCGGGCGGCACCGGAGTGAAGCGCGTGAACCTGGCCGGTCGGGCCCTGCTGCCCGGCTTCATCGATGCCCACGGCCACCTGCCCGACTACGTGGCCACGTGGGGCCGCCCCGACCTCAGCCCACCGCCGGTGGGCACCACCCGCCGCATCGCCGACATCCAGGCCACGGTGCGCGCCTACCTGGCCAGCCATCCCGCCCCGGCCGGTCAACTGCAATTCTTCGTCGGTTACGACGACAGCCTGCTGGAGGAGCAGCGCCACCCCACCCGCACCGACCTCGATGCAGTGAGCGCCACGGTGCCGATCCTGCTGATGCACGCCTCCGGCCACCTGGTGGTGGCCAACAGCCCGGCCCTGGCCTTGGTGAAGATCAGCAAGGCCACACCGGATCCGGCCGGCGGCCACATTCAGCGAGATCCCACCACCGGCGAACCCAACGGGGTGCTGGAGGAAACGGCAGGCCTGCCCTTTATGCCCCTGATCCCCCAGCCCGACCTGGCCGAGAAGCTGCGCCGCTTCGATGAGGTGCAGAAATGGTGGGCCAGCTATGGGATCACAACCGCCCAGGACGGCCTCAGCAACCCCGGCAATGTGGCCCTGCTGCGGGAGGCGGGCCGCCAGGGGCGGCTGATCCTCGATGTGGTGAGCTATCCCTTCTTTCGGGTGCTCGGCGACCTGACCAGCCTCGATCAACGGGCCAAGGGCGTGGAGATCATCACCCCCGGCAGCGATCCGCGGGCCGCCGGGGCAGCGGCTGCGGCCGCCCCGATCAGCTCGATGGCGTCGAACGCCGGCAGGGAATTCGCCAGCGGCGCCGCCGCGGTGGTGGCTCCTCCGGGCGATGGCGCCGGCACGGCCACGCGGCTCAAGGTAGGCCTCTACGAGAACCACCTCAAGATCGGTGGCATCAAGCTCACCGGCGATGGCTCACCGCAGGGCAAGACCGCCTACATGAGTCAGCCGTACACCTCGCCGCCACCGGGCCAGAAGGGCGATTACCGCGCCTACGCGGTGATGAACCAGCAAGAGGTGAGCGATTGGGTGGCCTTCGGCTACCGCAACAACATCCAGATCATCACCCACACCAATGGCGATGCCGCCCTCGACCAGTTTCTGGTGGCGGTGCAGCAAGCCCGCGCCAGCTATGGCGCCAAGGATCTGCGGCCAGTGGCGATCCACGCCCAACTGGCCCGCCACGACCAGGTGGATCGCATGAAGGAACTGGGCATCGTGCCGAGCTTCTTCACCGCCCACACCTTCTTTTGGGGCGACTGGCACCGCCAGAGCTTCGGCGAGCAGCGGGCGGCGGGGATCAGTCCCACCGGTTACGCCTACGGCAAGGGAGTGATCTTCACCAACCACAACGACTCACCGGTGGTGCCCCCCGACATGATGCGGCTAACTCAGACGGCTGTGGTTCGAACCACCCGAAGCGGATTCGTGCTGGGGCCCTCGGAACGGATCCCTGCCTATGTGGCCCTTAAGGCGATGACGGACTGGGCCGCCTATCAGTATTTCGAAGAAAAAAGCAAGGGCACACTAGAGCCCGGTAAACTCGCAGACCTGGTGATCCTGGAGCGCGATCCGCTCAAGGTTGACCCCACCACCTTGAGCACGATCAAGGTGGTGGAAACCATCAAGGAAGGGAGGCCGATCTTCCGCCTCGGCGTCGACAGGATCGATGCCGCTTCTGCCCAGGCTGCCAGCCGCGTGGCCGCGAATCCGGAGCTGGCCCACACTCACGGCAATTGGCACTAACAGCCATGCAAAGAAAGGCCGCACAGAAAGAATGGAGCCATTGATTTCGTTTGGGAGCAACGCAACTGGAGCGATTTCTGGCCGCGAATCAATTCAGGTAAATCTGCATCAGAAAGGCTGAAAGCCAGCAAATTTTCTGGTAAACAGCTGAAGCTCAGGTCAAACGTCATCGGCGGGAGTGTCATCAGCTCCTGCCTTGGCGCCCTTGATGCCGAGAGCCCTCGATGCCCGTGGCCTGTGCAGAGCGTGTGCGGTCGGCAGGATCGTTTCGGCCGGAACTTGATGGCCTGCGCACAGTCGCGATTGGAGCAGTCATCGCCCACCATTTCAACAAGCCCTGGATTCCATCGGGCTACCTGGGGGTCGATCTGTTCTTTGTGATTTCCGGTTATGTCATCACCGCCTCTCTGGCCCGCAAGCCAGCAACAGACTTCAAGGACTTCTGGCTTGGATTTCTGGGTCGGCGAGTTCAGCGCCTCCTGCCGGCGCTGCTGATCTTCGTTGCCGTGGTGTGCGCGGCAGCCTGGCTGATCTATCCCGATCCCGGAGCGATGGTTGGCCTCGGCTGGAGATCATTGTTTGGGGTATCCAACATCTGGCTCAATAAAGAGGCAACTGATTATTTTTCACGCGACAGCGAATTCAATCTGTTTACCCACACCTGGTCGCTGGGAGTGGAAGCTCAGTTCTACCTGCTGTTTCCCCTGCTGGTCTGGCTGAGTGGATTTGCACGCCAGCAAGCGCTAGGAGCTCGAAAACTAGGCTTCATGCTGGCGGTTCTTGCCATCCCATCCTTGGCGGGATTTATTCACCTCTACTCATCACAGCAGAGCACCGTTTACTTCATGATGCCGTTTCGGTTCTGGGAGTTAGCGGCGGGATGCCTGGTCTTTTTGGCAATGAACAGCAAAGGCAACCCAAAACTCACAGCCACAAGAATCAGCACATTGGGCTCGCCGGTCCTGCTATTGGCGATCACGGCCATCTTTTTCATGCCCAGATCCCTGGCTATCCCTGCAACATTGGCCTGCGTAGGCCTGAGCAGCCTGCTGATTGCAAGCCTGGGACAACAGGGTCAATCTTCAGACCGGGCCTACAGAATCCTCATCCTGCCAGCCATTCTGAGCATCGGCAGACGCTCCTATTCCCTCTATCTCTGGCACTGGCCCATTCTTGCTATCAGCCGCTGGACGATTGGTATTCACTGGTGGACCATACCAATCCAGCTGGGAATGATCGCCTCGCTTTCAGGGGCCTCCTACCACTGGGTTGAGACCCCAGCCAGGCGACTGGGCTGGAGTGGTCAGCGCTGGTTGTCCCATGGATTGATTGCCGCAATCAGCACCAGCGGAATCATTTGCATGATCAATCGCCACTACAGCCAATACATCTACAGTGGCGACCTTAAAAAGGAGCGGCGAGAAAACATGATTGGCAGGATTGAGTCAAGCACAATCAGCGAGCAAGTTTGTACTTGGTTTCAAGGACATGGCCCAAGCCTGAAGACGATCGAAACAACCTTTCAACGTTGCACGATGCGGCCAGCGCCCAAGGCCTTCCCGATGAAGAATCCGCAACACCTGTACATCATCGGGGACAGCCATGCCGGCAATTACATCGCCTTGCTCCCGATGCTTTCCTCCCGCCACAACTTGGCCATCACCAGTCTGTATGTGATGGCACTGCCACCCCCTCTGTTCACATTACCGAAAGATCTCGACCGCCCCGTTGATGCCATGGCCCAGCTCCTGATCACTAGGCAGGTGCTCGAGAGGGCAAAAGCAGGCGACATTATTTTGATCTCGCGCTATCTGCTGGAGGGCACCTATTCAACAGCGTGGGTTGAAAGCGTTAAACGATTTACCGAAGCCGCCCACAATAAAGGAGCCGTGGTGATCATCTCACTGCCAATTCCCGGCTTTCAGGAAAAACAGGATAATGCCAACCAATCCATGGATTTCTGTACAGTCCAATGGTATCGCCCCCATCCATCGCCAGAGTGTCATCTGCGTGCAAATCGGATGGACTTAATGAGACAGATTCAACCCATTCATAGAGCCCTTGGTGAGCTTGCCCGCACAACCAACAACGTGAAGGTCTTCGACCCGTTCCCTGTGCTATGCCCGAGCGGCCAAGGGGAATGCAGCAATTATCTCGGCAGCAAGCGCACATACCACGATAGCAATCACCTCAACTATCTTGGCAGCCAACTTGTAGGGTCAAGTTTTATCGGTTTTCTCGTGAATCAGCAGCTCATCCATTGATCAACAAGGACCGGACCGACTTAACCGGAACATCATCTGGAGATCACCACCGAGGCGTTGCTGTCGCCGAACACGTCGTAGGTGGTGAAATTGTAGTTGCTCCATGCCGAGCTGCAGCCAGGCAGAAAAAGTGAATATGCGCACACATTGACCAATGTTCCAGAGTGTATTTGACAGGTTTAATACGAATATCCTGGCGCCGCATGGGTGGGTGACATCGTCAGTAACGATGATAATTTTCAGGGCTGCATAGCGTGTTCTGCTTCCTATTCGCAACGTCCCTCTCATGGGTGGCCTTCACCACTGCGGAGGTCGCAGGGTTTGAGAACGTCGGGCAACTGGTTGATGCGATCGCCGCGAAGGCCTCGGCAGGACGTTGACCGCTTGCCGCGCCTGCGGTCTCGATAACGGTAAGAGGCGCTGGCAAAACTTGCAGTCGAGTAGCCGACTGACAATCTGAGCATCACAACCTAAACATCACCTGAGAAATCACCACCCAGGCGTTCTTGTCGCCGAACACGTCGTAGGTGGTGAGCTTGTAATTGCCCTCCAGGCCCAGCTGCAGCCAAGGGTTCACATCCCAGATCACGTTGGCGAAGGCCGTGCTGTTCACCTGCAGGCCGAACGGGCCGGAATTCTGGGCATTGTCGATGCCGTAGCCCAGATTGAAGCGCAGGTTGTCGGCCAGATAC
>Ga0114973_10001196_pt1 | contig 19491 bp, 25 predicted proteins | sample M_140807_MF_Meta_FD_87025 | JGI IMG/M metagenome (GOLD analysis project Ga0114973, IMG submission 87025) | Freshwater microbial communities from Lake Montjoie, Canada to study carbon cycling - M_140807_MF_MetaG | ecosystem: Environmental > Aquatic > Freshwater > Lake | place: Lake Montjoie...
ACATTATGGCTATCACAAGTAAATTCAATAGGTCCACTTATTGCTTGTAGTATGTCAATTACCTCAGTAAAAGTCTCTGTACCAACTTCTCCATCTTTGATTAAATGCACTTTCATACTTAGTCCTCAAATAAATTATCTAAATTTCTATTATCTCTTTTCTTATTAAAATAAGTTGAAACCGACTTGTCTAACTTATTCCAAACTGTATTATTCATTTCTTTTTTATCAAAAGCAAAACTATTTTGTTTTTTAATTGACATTGATTCTGCAACTTCAACTGCATCTAACGTTGCTCCTATAAAACTAAAGGTCCATTTACCGGTTTCCTCTAGCCTAGAAATCATATTACGAATTTTTACTAAATTATACCTTTTTGAAGCATTTTCATAGCCATCTGTAAGAATAACAACTATTACAGTTGTTGGAAGGGTAGATTCAGCTATTTTACGTTCTATTTGCGATACAGTTTCCCCAACAGCATCCATTAGTGCAGTAGAGCCATTAGGGCGATAATTTTGATAATTTAGTAATTCTGCTGCCTTGGGTTCTAATTGGAAATAATGATGATCTACAAACGTATTAAAAGTGGTTAACCCCATGGTTATTACTTCCTCTTTAAACTCTAACTCATTGTGCTTAATACTATTAACTTGTTCATTAAAACCATTGATGGTGCTTTCAATACAATCAGACATTGATCCACTTTTGTCTACAATTAAGTGGTAAATTGTTTTTCTTGTTTTCATGTTATTTGTTGTTTATTAATTTTATGTAAATTTTTTCAGGATAACCTCCTTCGAATACATACTCGGTAACTGGGCAAAGCCATAATTGATGATTTAGAATATTTTTTTTAAACTTTTCAACTAAATAATAGGCGCCATAATCAACTATCGCATGTCCTATATTATCAAGTAGCCCCCTATTCATCCCAATTCGAATTTTATTTAAAACCGCTTCTGAGCCTTCAAAAGGCTCGGTACTTAGTTTTAGTGTGGCTTTACCTTGGTTATTGGAGATATAATCTAGAAAGGTATCAGAACCATCTACCATCATTAAATTGGTTTTAGTTCCTAGCCCTGCTTCTATGAAGGCAGGCAAGTCGGCATACCAGATTCCGGCTTCTTTGTAAAAGGACAATGTTTTAGTAACAATGGTGCTTTGTGTAATTGTTTGCATATTTATTGGTTTAGAATACAAAATTAGCTTGCCAATAGGCCTCAAATATTTCTCTACAAGCTTGTAATGAGATAAGCCAAATTGCTCAAATTCAATATGTTAATAAAATCCCCAATTTCTATAAGCCCTAATAGGTCCTGTTAATAAATAATTATCCTATTTATTTATCAGGAGTTGCTAGTAATATCTATTTTTATCTTCCCCCTAAAATTTCTTGAAATGGAAAACCAACTAAATAAATTCAATATAGAACATGAACATCAATGTAAAGATGCAGTTAATGACATCTTAAGTGAACAAATTCTAAGCCCTACTAGAATTATGCATTTAGTAGAAAAATATAATGAACTATATGAAGATGTTCAATATAGACAAGAAGGGGAAATAGGTAATTTCTTTCATTTATACATGAAGCTATGTGAATTTTATGGGCTAACTATAAAAAGGGGAAGCGCAAAAAAGGCTTTAGATGAATACAGTCAAATTTGTCATTTAAGTAATGGGAATATATTAAAATGGTTAGTCAAATACGAGGACGATGGTCTATATCTTAGAGAAACTGTCAAAAAAACCAAGATTGAGGATTATGATCAACTGCCCAATGGTAGTGTATTACTTCATAATGAATTTAAAGTAAGAGTAGAGCTTGGTAGCTTTATACCAATATTAGATTTTGTATTAACATTTAATGATTACTATGATACTGAAATGGATAAGTACAGGTCCGTAAATGATGAAGAGACTTATATGGAGTGTGGTGTAGAGTACTATAAATCAAATAATGAACAAAGAAGACTAATGGATTTTGTTAAGCATTTAATTAACCCTCCCATTGAAGATCTTTTTTCAGGACCTGATATATCACTTGACTTTAATAAATTAAAAAACTATGTTCCATTAAAAGTAGAACAACATAGTAGTACACCTTCTATTGAATTACAAGCAGCCCACGATTTGTTTCATCAAAATTTCTTTGCAGAGGCTAAATTAAAATATTCAATATTACTTGATTCTAGAAATGACTATCAAGAAGCTTGGCTAGGTTTAACAATTTGTAATTTTATAATAGGTGACTATGAAGGGGCTTATATAGCAAGCAGTAATCTATACATTTTTAGATATCGTGATTTAATTAACTATATTGAAAAATATAGACAGAATGATAATAAATCAGAAATTGAATTTTTAATATCAGATAAGACTTGTGAAGAAGCCGTTAAAGAATTTAACAGTAAAACGAATAAACTAATCTGGTTAGCGGAAAATAGAGAACTTTATAATAGTATATCAATAAGGCCCAGAGGACTTCCTTCAATAGCTAATTGTAATTACCACGGAACCCATTATGAAAATATATCTGTATTTCATAAAATCTACTGTAATGCACATGCAGATGAAAACATATTAGATACTAAAACGCATTTAGAAGCCGTTATTCATTTTATTGAAAAAATGGATATTCAAAAATTAGATGAGTTACTAATGAATAATAGTTACTCTAGTATAAGTAAAGACACCTTTATGAAACAATTAAGTGGGGTTTTTGATGCTTTTAATGACTCAGGGGATACCATTCTATATTCAGAACCAGGAGTCTGTAAAGGCTGTCAAAATGGATGCGGAGGTTTTACCTTCTTTAGTAACAAATCAAGGAATTACATAGAAGTAGTTATTAAATCAGAAGATGATAAAGTAACAGACATATTTGAGTGTAGTCAATTTGAAAATGATAATTTAGTTAAATCAATGCTTGGCAAAAGGATTAAATTTGACCCATACGAAGCCCCTTTTTAGTTATGAGAGGAATTATATTTTTACTTGTAGTCTATTTTGTTAAGTTCCTTATAAAGGAACTGTCTAAGCCTGAAGTTCATAAAGTAGATGAACTAATTAATTCAATTCCTAATAAAGAGCCTATAAAATATTATTCAAATGGTATTGAGCTCCCTTATCCTTTTCATATAGAATATAAAATGATGATGAATACGATGGCTAATTCTTGGATGTATAAAGAAGAATATCAAGAGTTAGTGAATGAAAACCATAATGCCCCAATAATTGATAGAGAAATCTTATCTCCTTATATTCAGAAGTATACTTATACTTTTAATAATGTCTTTTTAGCTGAATCATATCTTAATGATCAATGGGACTATCTTAATAATTTGAATTAAAGAATAACTATGAAACTAATAACATCTATAATCATTTTTCTATTTTTTGGAGTATCTTCTATAAATGCCCAAAAGGTTTTTAAGACTTCCTATAAAACGATGCTGATAAGATTATCTTTGTTACGGATTATAAATCTGAAGCGGATATGATTGTTTTCGAGACAAAATATAAATCTGAAGCAAAACCCTATTCTGGAATTTGGTTCTGGACTACTTATAAATCTGAGGCTGACTGGAGAGTCTATTTTACTAAATACAAAAGTGAAGCTAATTTAAAAATATACATCACAAAGTATAAAAGCGAGGCTGGGATGAAGTAAATTGATGATTATTTTTAGAACCCATTATTAAAAAGGCTATTATTTTATAAAATAATAGTTGGGAAAATTAAATATTTGTAGGATTAAAATTATTTTTTAAAGGGTGTTTTTAGGACCTCAAATATTTCGATGGTACAGTTATACCACTTTGAAATTTGAGCTCGAATTTGAGGCTAAAAAATCTATACGATTTGATTTGGATGTTCAAATACCCGACAAACAAATGCGTTTTGATTCGAAAAGCTTAATTTTTATGCGATTTGGTATTTTTAAAAATAATATACCCTTGTATTTGTAGAACTGACTCTAGGCAGAAATTGCGAGAATTTAATTGGCTAAAGGGTATTAAGCCCTAAATAATAGCACGCCAAACTCATCGATGGCAGTCATTTCTTGATCTGCTACATTGATTTTAATAGTGCATTTAACCTCATCCCCTTCCTCGTCTAGCACCTGGCTCCTTAGGTTGTTGTATTTAGCCTTATCTGCCAATGATTCAACATAAACTAGTTGGTCTTTAGTTAGCTCACTAAATAGGTATTCCTTTGAATCTATGATGTATTTATTGGTAATATTGGAGCCTCTCATGGGATTATATAAAATTGTTGGAAATAAAATGATTTGTACAACTTTTTATAATGTTGCTATTATTAATCTCTATATACTAAACCTTTCTACATATAGTTCTGTAAATTCCTCTTTAGAAAATATTAAAAGATCATCTAATATAATTTTGGGTTGTTTTAAATTTTTTTGCTGATGTATTATATCTAACTCTAATTTTATAAAATTCCTAATCTTTCTATATACATCCCTTGCTTCATTTGCAAGAATAGGATTCCCATAATTACTAATTGCTAATGGATTATCTGATAAGTCAAATTCTTCTGGCATAATTTTTAATTTAATTGGTTAAGTGATTAGACAACTTGAAAATGAAGTAGTACAAAAGATGGGGCAATTTCAAAGGGCCCATTTATTAAATGTAGTTCGAAATAATCTATATTATTTTGTATATTGTTGATTTCAAAATTCAAATTGTAAGATAATTCAGAAATTTGAAATCGTTTTTGTAAACCATAATTAGTTAAATAAGTATTAAATATTGACCTATTGCAAAAAAATAAAATATGCTTAAAATCGCCATGTTCTAGAGATAATTTTAAGCTTTCTAGAATAAAATTATTAATATCATAATTTAAATCATTAGATATAATTGTTTGTAATAAAATTTCTGATTTAGATTTTTTGATGATTATGTCTATATGATTTTTCAATAATGGTAAACCTGTCCATAAATCTTTTAATTCTACAGAAAAAGGAATCTCAATATCAAAATCTTGTAAATTAGCACAATCTCTGACTGAATCTGCAAGTATTATATTTAAGTTCTTTATATTATCAATATTGCCTTTGTCTGAATTCAAATACAATGAAATAGAATTAGCATATTTTTCTAAATTTACTTTTTTATCAAAAAAATCAAAAATAGTGCCTTTTACAATCATAATTTTCTAATTTTATTGTTTAAATTCTCAACATTTTTTATCATACGATACCTATCCTCAAAATCTTTAAACAATTCCTTTTGAATTAATTCTTCATTATAGAATAAATCACCTAATGTATTAGGGTTTTTATGAAATTTTGCATTCAAGTTGTCAAGTAATTGAGTATAATTTCTAGAAATTTTAGGTTTTAAGAAATCTAAACTAGAATTTCCATCCCCACTCCATGCAATTAAAACTTGCCCTTTTTCAAATGGTTCGAAATCTTTTTTTAATTTAATAATAAAATTTATCCCATAACTAACAGGATTTTTATTTATATTTTTTACTAATTGATTGAATATAGTATAACTATATGCAGGTGTAACCCAACTTCTAAGTCCCATAAGTATTTTTTTTAAATAACAATGTAATTTTTTGTAAAATTTCAAGTGCAGACTCTTCGATTTCTTCCTTCTCTTTTGATACTGTTCCTTCTTTAATATTTTTTAATAAATTATTGTTTCTATTAAAGTAAATGAGGCAGGTAGTTGTTTAATGTTTTGATTTTGTTGTTTCAAAAGGAATATTCATTATTAATTCCTTAGTAGTTTTAATAATACTATATTCAATAGTTACAGATGACTTTGTTATCTTATGTTTCCATAAAATAATTCCGCCAATATTCAGATTAGATTCTTCTTTAAATATTTCAATATTTAGAAATTTATACCCCTTAAATCCAGAAGGTAATTCATTTAAATTCTCAATTTTATTATCCAAATCTATTCTGTAGATTTTACTAAAAATATAATTTTCATGTTTATTAACTTCAGAAACCAAATGATTTATAGCTTTTTCATTTGCATCTATATCATAAGTAAGCGTTTTTCTTTGACCTGATAAAAATTTTAATGCTTTTGATGAAAGATGATCAGCGTCGTAATAATTGTTAGAAGAAGACATGCTAGTTGAAGAATCATTACTAATCCACTCCCAACCAAAATGAGCAATTAAATCAAATCTTTTTTCATTAAATAAGGCAGGTATACAATTCCAATAAGAAAATCCTGGTAAAAATTTCAACATTTCTTCACGTACTAATTTTTCATTCAGTGGGACCATATCTATATGATTATTGGAGTAATTTATAGTAAAAATCTCTGGCTCATAATATGGAGCATCCATAAAAATTGTAAAATCATCTTTTTCAAAGCTAATTGCACTATTTCTTAAAGTCTTTAAAGTGTATCCTTCATTAATTAAAGAATTAAATAATGTTTCATTGTATCTAATAAAATCATTTTCATATTGACCAATATATATCCTTAACTTCCCATTACCTATATACTGAAAACTATCAACCCAAGAAAATTCATCTACATTTTTTAATGTTTTTATGAGTATTTCGGAAATTGTTTTTGCATTTTTTACGACAAAATATTCTTCTCCATCAATAAAATATTCAGCTTCAATTTCTTCAACAGCATCAAAAACAATTCCTACTTTACCTGTAAACGGAACGGGTAATTCTATATCATAGAATTTCTTAATATATTTTTCAAAAATTGTCAATGGCTGCTCTTTTTGAAATATAGAAACTGGTGCATGTTTTGGAAAAATAAGTTCTGTAAAAACATTATTAAATAATTCTGAGTCAGTTTGAAAAAATCTATCCATAGGATGGCTTTTCAAATTTAATTTTCTATATTCAGTAGTAACTTTTTGTATAATTAGAATTACAGATTCTTCAATTTCTTCATTTTTTTTTGAAATTTCTTTTCTATCAATTTTTTGTTTTAAATTGTTTAATTCTAAAATTAATTTGGTAAAATAACCATTAATTATTTTTTTATTTTTTATAGAAAACTTTTTATCAATAAATTCATCTTCTTCGAATATAATTGGAATTGGACTAATTACAATTTCACCAAATTCTACCGTATCATCAAAAAATAATCTTGTACTGACAATAGTAGATGTAATACTCGTTTGAATATATGAAAAACTATTAGACTTTAAATTGTTGATACAATAATTATTGTAATCAATAAGAAGTGATTCAAGAGTATTAAAACAGTTTTGATATTTAAACTCCTCAAATGGATTCCAACTAACGTCTAATGGTGGCATTTTTTTTATTTTAATTTGAATACATTACTAAATCGGCAATCCTCATGTTCGACATAGTATAACCTACATTTGCTTGAACAATGCCTCTTGCTTGAATAAATCTTTCATCAGAAATTAATGAATGGCAAAATTCTATATAATCTCTAAAATGATCGATATTTTCAACTCTATAATTATGTGCGGCTAGACCAGTTAGATAAGTATAAACTCTGCTATCCCAAATAGGAATAATTTCTGGATTTATAAAATGCATTAGTTTTGTACTTCCAACTAAGGAATTATTAAACAACCCTTTTAAGATATTTAATTCGTTTTCATTAGGAACTATTCCATTTTTAACCCTATTTAAAATTTCAATTGCCTCATCAAAATTATTTGATCTATAGTCAAATATTGTTGGCATCCAACCATAAGTAAAATTAATTCCAATTGTCATTTCGTTAAATGTTATTCTATTTAAATTATTAAAATAATTAACAAAATAAGGATAAGTTTGCAAATAGGTGTTACCATTATTAGTAAAATTTGATGCATCTCTAAAAAAATCGTTGGCTGTTTTTATGATATTTAATTTCACAATAAATTTATTGAATGGGTTAAAATTAGTTTTAATTCATTAATTCTGGTAAAGCAAAAGAGGCATGCTGATGCTCCATATTTTTATTTTGAATGATTCTTAGTGAATTAATGCTTGCTAAATCTGTTAAGGTTACTCGCTCAACCTTAATTCCCCAGCGCTTTACAAAAATACCAACCTTTTTAGTAAGCAATGAGTCCATGCCATAAATTTCAGAAAAAGTTAACCCTTCGATAATCTCTCTTATCATACCTTGGGTGGTATCAATTAGGACATCATGCGGCTGAGAAATAGTGGTTAAATATGTTCTTACATCCTCTATTCTAAAGCGTATAATGGCCTTAACGACAACATTCCTGCCGTTTCTAGTGGTAATACTCTGTGGGTTCATTTCTAAAGACTGGGTAATGATTGTAGTCTCCCAAACTGAGTCAAAAAATGGGATTTTAAAATGAATACCAGGTTTTAAAACATTCTTTTGAAGCTTCCCAAATCTTAAAAGGATCGCTTCATTCCACTGTTCAATTATAATGTAAGGCAAGAAATCTTTGCCTATACTAATAATGAAATCAATTAATTTATCAAACATAATTTCTAATTTTTAAAGGAAAGAAAAACACAGATATTATACTAATACTTCTCAATTTATTAATGTGTCTTTTTATCAGGACTAACTTGTACAATTATTGTATCAATATTTTTATTCTCCATCAATTCTTTTATAATTGTTGATCTCTTTTTCTTCACATTATTGCTATTAGTATTATCATTACTAAAATAATTATAAATATTTGATGTATTTCTAAAATTCCAACCACAGTCAAATATATTTTTAACATTTTTATTTAAATAAAATATTGCAATTTTTACTTTATCACTTGGTAAGCCAAATATTCCTCTAGTTACTTCAGCAATATCTTGATATGAATAAACCTCGTACACAAAATTGCCATTTTCATTTTGGTCATTAATTTGATCATCATAATTTTGTTTATCATTATATGTGCAACAATTTTTCATAATTTCAGAGTCTTCTTTATACTTTTTTTTCGTTTCGCATTTAATTCTTGACTTTGTAGATTTTATTACAATATTTCTTCTTTTTTTATATTTTTTTGTTGGATTTTCTAAAGAATCTAATTTAGCATTAGGATTATTCTTTAAGTTTAATAAAGGTTTTAAAAATTTTATTAAATATCTTTCATCATTGTCAATTATTTTTTTAATGCCATCTTGTTCATCATATTCAATCCATGAGATCTTAAAATATTTTTTAAAATAATCGTTAACCAAATCTTCGGTATTTTTTTCTATTAAATCATCGGAAAAAATTGAGCCAATCCCAGTTCTTAAAGTTGAAAGAAAACCTGAACAAATATTATTTTCATTATGACGACCTTCTATGTGCCATTTTAGTCTATCTTTTAAATTACTTTTTTCATCCCTCCCAGTACCCGCAGTTCCTAAATAAACTAAGTCATATTCTAAATAATGATCTTCTTTAAAGGTTTTTTGATAAGTTTCATTTAATTTTATACTATCAAGGGATGCATTAATTTTTTCGAGCCCTTCTTTTTTCAAAAACCAAAAATATATCCCTTTTTTAAATAAATCAGGCACTGATTGATTTTTAGGAATTAAAGAATTTTCATCGTTAATATTCTTATCTAGCCATTCTTTTATTGAATTTATATCATCATCTTGAGTTAATTTTCTATCTGGCATTTTTTTAATTTAAATTACTTATTAAATAGGCTACTAAAAACTGATTGTTTTTTAACTTATACGGCAATATCCCACATCGATCAATTTCAATACTATAATTGTTATCCGCATAGTCATATAAAGAGGGTTCAATGATAGTTTCATCAAATTGATGCAATTGTGAAATTTGAATTTTTGAATATTTACTAATGTATTCATTTATAAAATCTATATTTTCTTTTTTAGTTATTAAACAGATATAATTATATTTTATAACCTCAAATGAAATCTGAAATGCAAAATTTAAAAATCTTCCAAGCATGTTATCTGTTGGTGTCACATCATTAATGTTGATATTTAAATAATTTGCAAAATTTTCTGCCAAATTTTTATCCTCGTAATCTAATTTATGAACTTTGCCAATGTTTATATCGACTTGGTTTTTGAAGACGCAGTAGTCTTTATTAGTAAAATAATTATTTAAGTTTATTAAAATTTTCTGATTTTTATGGGCTTCTCTTATAGAATCAATTAAATGAATTATAGTATTACTTTCCGAGTATATAGGAAGATATTCTTTATTTAATTTTTCTGCATATAATCTTACCACATAAGGTAAAATATCTGCTCTCATAGGATTATTAATTTTATACATATTCTAAACTTTAAAAAACAAATTTAGCACTTTATATTACATATTTTTTAAATACAAAGTAAAATGGCATCCTATTTTCTATTAAGTAATAATTGGTATTAGTAAAGATAATTTCTCTTTCCTTTATAATCTTTTTGTTCCAACTTCGCCTCAATCCTATAGCTTCATCCTTATTATAACCAATATTATCTTGGATGAAATTTTCTAATTGATGCTGATAAACCAAATAACCATTTGAATCTTTTAGTAATTCAATTAAATACTTGTTATTAGAAATAAAAGGATGATTAATAACCTTTAACAATTCTATTTCATCAACTCGATTATATAATGATTTTAAAATAGTCAAATTTTGATTTGACTTACTTGTAATTAATTCTGACAGCTCGTTAAATGATTTCTTTTTTATAACAGTTTCGTTATAAGTTGTCCCACTAAAATGTATTGGCAAAACTGGATTATTTTTATCTATTACATATCTGATATACTTGATTCCTTTATTAGCCCATAATTCAAGCTCCTCTGTATAGCTATTAAATTGCTTCAAAATAGGATCTGTAATTGGTACAAAACTTTCTGTATAGTTCATAATTTATATTTTAACTCCGATTTCTAAATATCCCTGATACCCTTTAAGTAATTCTATCTTTTCAACTGACAACTCTTTAACGTTAGGAAGCAATATTCTTGAGCTTCTTTTGATTAAGTATTCTAGCGCATCTAGATCTATATCTGTAAAGCAAAGCCAGCTTTGCCATATTAACACTAGGGCAAACTCTGGAAAGTCTACTACTGTTTCAGCTTTGTCTAAAGTCATTATTTTGGGTTCCATATTAAAAATACATTTTACAAAATTCAGTTGCCGTCATCTTAATCAAATCAACACTTGGATGAATAAAAGAAAGTGACGGGTTGGGATCAACCACAATCACCTTCTTATTTTTACTAACCCCAATCTGCAAAGCGCCAGATGTAAAACCTACTGAATTTGATGATCCAATGAAAATGATTGTATCTGCACTCAATATCCAAGAAATAGCTTTTTCATATTGGAATAGCTCTGTATAATATTCATCAAAAAGTAAAATATGAGGGCGATAAGACATTTTCTTATCTATCTTACCGCCCTCTGTTATGTCAAATAAATCAAACAGCTCCTGCTCTAAATTATTATCATCTAAATTTTCCCAATCCGCCAATATAATATCCTCTATTTTTTCAGCATTAATTCTTCTTTTATAATTAATATTCCCATGAATCTCTACTAAATTTTCCTTTGAATGATTGGCCTTAATGTGAAGATTGTCTATGTTTTGGGTGATTACTTTTACATTTTGATTAGCTAGTATCTCATGTGCAGCATTAGGTAAAGCATCCATACAACTAACAAACCTTTTATAATACCATTGCAAAAATTCACTTGGCTCGTTACTAAATTTCTGATAAGTAGCCATTTCCATAGGATTCTCTTCCCATATTCCGCTTTTACCTCTAAAAGGCTGTATTCCTGATTCAACCGAAATACCTGCTCCAGTAATTACAACTATATTTTCCATTTTTTAAATTTAATAGTGAGCCATGTATCTAAATTTATAAAGTACTTTACCCGAGTATCGCTTACTCATAGTTTCATCCTCAGTAATAACATCTACAGTTAAATAAAATCTTATTTTATGAATATTCTTATCCAATAGATCTTTTACAAATACTCTTGCTATATTATCTAGTGTAAAAGCATAATTAATAAAACAAGTTCCATCTATTTCTCCTATAACCTCGTTTGTATATGGCAATGAGTATCTATCTCTTTTAATAGAAGCTTGAATACCGATTTTTTTAAACAAATCTTTAAGCTTCTTTTCACATTCAATTTCAAATTTGACAATAGCATTTACATATGATTCAGCATCATATTTTGCACCTTTGATCCATTCTGGTATTAGAATTGTATAAAGTATGGACCTATTGAATCTTGGTGGAATGTATCTTTCTATTTGTTTAGACATATTAGTTAAATTATTGTATAAAACCTATTGGCCTTCTTTCTGATTTACTTAAAATAAATTCTTCTTGACACAAATTAAAAATTGTTTCTTCAGAATTAGCTTCTTCGTCCAATAAGCTATTAATCAATATTTTTTTATGTACATTCTGAATCTGCCCCCCTGTTAACATACAAGTCTCATTAATTTTATCAAGTGTATCTGAAGAGATTTCGGTAAATACATTAGTTAAAATTTGTTTTCTTACATGTGAATCTGGTTTTTTATATTCTACCTTATACAAAAAACGTCTTTCAAATGCAGGATCTAAATGAGAAGCCAGATTAGTTGTTGCTATAAAAATTCCATCTTCAAAATCTTCCATATTCTGCAACATTATATTTTGAAGTGTATTGTATGATTTACTAGCACTACTTTCTGCATTCATTCTAGTCCCTAACACTCCATCTGCCTCATTAAAAAGTAAGATTGCCGCTTTGTTCATTGTTTTTCTACACTCACGGTAGCTTGTCCAGACGCTTTGAAGCTGCTTTTCTGCTTCACCAACAAATTTTGATTGAACACCTGAAATATCCAAGAAAAAAATATCTCTACCTGTTTGAGACGCCCATTGCATCACCGTACTTGTTTTACCTGCACCAGCAGCTCCATATAGTAAAATATTTATACCAGTTTTTAATCCTTTCGATTTTAATTTTTCAGATAGTTTTTGATAGTTTTCCTCATCTAAAGCTTTGCTTATTGTTTCAATTTGTTTTCTTTCTATATCATTATAAAATAGTGTCTCTTTTTTAATCTTTTCAGCTTTATAAACTCTACATAATTTAGGCTTTACTACTTTTGTAATAGTTTCTTTATACCCCCCTAAAAGAACTTCCATCGAATGACTAGATAGTCTAACAAAATTTAAAAAAGAAAACTCATCTTCAGAGTTAGTAACTAAATCATTAAGATACAAAGGGCATTTTTTGTCTTTAATATTTCTTGAATACCTAACCCTGTCTTGTATTTCACTAAAAGTTTCTTTAATCATCTTGTCAATATTAACTTCTTCTTGGCCTTCAATATGCTCAATACAAATATTTATCAATATTGCTAAGTCATATTTTGATATATCAGGATAGGACAATAACCATTCAACTTCGGGAAAATCTTTATTAAGATTTAATAACCCTATCATCTCATCACAAAGATCCTCAGTAGATATGATTAGCTCTATACGTTTAACAATCAGTTCTCTTATTTGAGTTAATAACGAAAAAAAGTTATCGACCTTGGTCGTTTCCATTAAAGATTTATCTCCTTTCATTAATGCTGCGGCAGCTTTATCAACAACACATATGATATTATTATGATCATCTTTAATTCTATTTCTATACTCTTGTCGTTTATGATATACTAGCTTTTTTGAAGATAATTCTTCTATTGCAATATTTACTTCAGCAAGCATACTTAATTTTTTACCAAATATTTCCACCATCTTTTCTAAATCAATATCTCTATCTTTTAATTTAGCCTCCAAGTAAACAGAAAATACTAATGCTTGAAAATGAGTTAAATCATAAAACTCCATTAATGGCTGTGAATCCATAACTAACTCATTAATTAACTGATCAGACAAAACTTGCCCTTTAATTGATGAACTTAATTTTTGTATTGAGGTAAGTAAACTTTTAGAAGTATTCATTTTTGACATAGAAAAAAATTAATGGGTTAAAAATTAAGGGGAGCGAATATGAACTAGTTTTTTTAAACTCGAAAAATTAAAATGCAACTTTTATTAAGATGTGCGAAACTATTTTAGTTTTAAAAAAGTTGCGCACAATAACAACCATTAGTCATTTTTACAAGTGTTTAACTAGCAAACTAATACCTATACATTTAAGGTAACAAGTGTATTTTACTGATAACCAATGCTAGCTAATTTGTAATACATCTCTCCATCTATTTTAATACTCACACCTGGCTTCTTAATATTTATAAAACGAATGCCAAATAGCTCAACTACCTTAAAATACTTATACTGTTTAATTCTTAATGTTCCCATTGTGTTTTGTTTTGTTTGATAAAGAGTACAAAGAAAATACAGTCGTTTGTCGTCTATTTACAAAATGCCCTGTATTATGAAAATTATTACATAACTAATTGATTATTAAGCAGAAAATAATTTAAAAAAGATAAATAAGAATATAAATATGCCCAGCTTTAATTAATTTTACAACGTTCTCCCCACAATAAATTAATACCTATGCCTGTAGTTAAGCAAGCCCGTTTAAGGGAAAAATACTTAGATCAACTTCTTAGGAACAGAAATAGAAAATATACTGTTGTACAGATGTCTGAAGAGCTAAGCAGACGATTAGGTACAGATATATCAAAGGAGACTGTATACAAAGACTTAAGGCATATTAAAGATGAATACGAGGCTGTAATAGCTACAAATAGTTATAGACAACAGTATTACGAGGATCCAGAATTTACTATTGAAAAGACACCTTTAACTGAAGAAGATAAAAACCTATTAGATATGGCGAGTACCTTATTTAGGGTATTTAAGTCATCGCCTATTATGTCAAGATTTGAAACAACTATTAATAAAATATTGACTGGATCAACAATTAGCAAAGCTGAAAGAAATAAAATGGATTGTTTTCAGCCAGAACAGACGTCTGGAGGACTTGGGACCGATTTAATTGAGCCAATTTTAAATTCAATTTTAGAAAAAGAGCCCGTTGAAATTGTTTACCAAAAAGATGGCTTTGAACCAGAAACAAAAATTATATCTGCATATGTACTTAAGCAAGTAAAAGCTCATTGGTATTTAGTTGGTTTCGACCATTTAAAAACAAATCAGATTAAAAACTATTCCTTAGATAGAGTTTTATCCTTAAAAAGATCAAATGAACCTTATCTCTTAAATGAAGGTTTTAATAGCTCAGATTACTTCAGGTATTCACTTGGCATTTTCCAAAACCATTCAGAAAAACCATTAAAAATTAAATTAGAATTTACTGGAAAAATAATTAACCAAATAATAAATTACCCTCTAAGCCCATATCAAACACATAAATTGAGTAAAGATGGTAAAAAACTAATTGTAAATCTTGAGTTATTCTACTCAGATGAAATAACTAGCGAAATATTACGCTATGGGGCGAATGTTAAAGTTATAGCACCTAAAACCTTAGCAAATACAATTAAAAAAATGGCAATACAGGTTTCAAAAATTTATGCTTGATTGATACTTTTTTTCAAATCTTCAATTGCTTTTATTACTTCTTCATCCCCATCCTCAGCAACAATTTCTAAAGCAGCGATTGCTTTTTTTATATCATCCTCATTTTGTTGCTTTTTATCTTCAAATTTTGCTTTCATTGTAGGATTCCCATGGGTTAATTTCTTTATTGTTAGCTCTTCTGCTTTATTATTCGCTAAACGTAAATTATTTTCAGAAGATAATAATGCTTCTTTTGTTTTAATCAGGTGATCTATTGTTTTATCAATTTCTTCAATTGCAATATTAAATTTACGACTAGCTAAGTCATAATTTTTAGCAAAGCCTTCCTTGAATTTAGTAATATTATCTTCAAAATTTGTTATATCAATATTCTCATTTCTAACTAAAGCTAACTCAGCTTTATATTGCATTGAATTCATTGCAGCATTGCGAAGTAGTGTTATTATTTGAATGAAGAATTGAGGTCTTACTACGTACATTTTTGGAAACTTATGTGATAGATCTACAATGCCAGTATTATAATACTCGCTTTCTGATTCAAGTAAAGAAACTAGAATAGCATATTCACATTTTTTTTCGTTTCGATCTTTATCTAATTCTTTTAAAAAGTCTTCATTTCTTTTTTTTGTAGCAGTTTCTTCTCCTTCATTTTTCATTTCGAACATGATTGAAATAATCTCGTTACCCGCTTCATCTGTCTCTTTATAAATATAATCGCCTTTGCTTCCAGACCTAGCATCATTGTCTTTTTCAAAATATGCTTTTGGGAAAGCGGTTGCTCGAATTTTATTAAACTCTAATTCACAATGTTGTTCTAAAGACTCACCTAGCATTTTAGTAGACAATTTCTGTTTCATATCCTTTCTGTAAGCAATCTCTTCTTCTTTTAACTTGATTATATCATCTTTTGCTTTTAATTCAATGGTAAACTTCTCTTGAAGTGATTTTTCTAGTAGTGTCTGTTCTAAATCTTTATTTTTTAAAGTATTTATTAAATCATTACGTTCTTTTTCGATATCTTTTATTGCATTAGCTATACCTAACTGCTTTTCTAATTCTACTGTATTATTTCTTTCTTTCAATTGAGCTATTTCCTGTTCCTTCTTAGAAAGTGTATCTTGTATAGTATTTTTGATTTGAGCTTTAGTTAACTCAATAGCGCTGTCTTTTTCTTTATTAGCTAGTTCTAATCTAGCTTGTATTTCCTCATCAAATTTATAATCTCTCACTTGTTTAAGAATATCAGCATAACCAGTTTCATCGAGTTTAAATCCTCTGTTACAGTTTGGACAAATGATTTCATTCATATTTTTATGTTTTTATTTAGTTATATCCATCCAATGTTCCCAAATACATACCATACTTAAGGTATCTAATTTACAATACTTTTTCAACGCATTTTCATATAAAGCCTTTACATCAGCTTTATCTTTGTTGATACCATATATCATATCATAATAAGCGGTCATAGCAGCACCACCTTCTCTTATGGCAATCTCCTCATCACCTTCGTCTTCATTATCTGTAAATTCAAAGTCTTCGCCACCAATGTTAATTTTAATTGGTATTAAAAGTTTGTAAGGATTTATGATTTTTCCTTCTTCATCTACTCCATACAAACCCTCCTCTTCAAGTAAAGATTTTATTACTTTTGATTTAGTTGCATTTAATACTGCTGGCAATGTAACTTTAATACTTGTTCTTCCACCCATTATAGGATGGAAATAATAATTTTTTGCAAGGTCATGCATATCTAACAACTTTGTTTCACCATTCTTTTCAAATTTTACTACTTTGAATAGCCAATCTTTAAGCTCGGCTAAATTTGGATCATTTAACCCATCTAAATAATTATAAATATTTTTAAGTTGTGTATTTTCATATGAACTCCATGTTAAAAAAGTGCCTTCTAAACCCAACTGTTTTTTTAAACTCTCTGCAAATTTAATATTTGGGAAACTATCTATTGTATTTAACCATTCAGTATGTATAGGTTTTGCTCCAGGATGCGATATTGTATGACATGACCACTGAAACATGATATTTTCAAATGGTCTTAAGTATTCATGAACAGGAATACACATGTTATAGGTTTCAAAATCTATAAAGTGTAATGGATATTTTACAGTATCAAGTTCATTTTTTAAGCCCGATAATACTAATTCTGATTGTTGACTTAATTGATACAAAGGTCGATCATTATAATACGGTTTATCCTTTTTACTTGTAACTAATTCAAGCGGAATGTCATATAATGAAGTTTTTTTATTTTGTATAAGTTCATCAATACATCCGACTTCTCCAGAACCTCTAGTCTCATTACTTAAATTTCTTTTATTTATATTTCCTAATTGCCCTAAACTTAAGATATGTGGCTCTACTTTTGAAAGTGCACCCCAACATGAATCAAAGCCACTGCTAGTATGGTCCATATCAGTTGTAGTGTATTCACATTTTTTACACTCACAAGAAAGTGGAGTTATAATTTTTTCATCTTTGAGTATTGAATTTTTAAATATATCTGCACAATGATTAACTTCATTCATTACTATATCAACTTGTTCGTTTACAGGTACAAGCTTTACAAATAAAGTATCTTTGTTAAATGCATCTCTTACTCCTTTTAAAATTTTGTCATCTCCAGTAAATAAAACTTCAACATTCCTATATTTTGAATTAGCTTTTGCTGGTTTATCCTTTATTGTAAAATGATTTATCAGTTCTTCATATACAGAAGCAGTAGATTTATCAGGCATCATTAAATAACTTTCTACAATAGCCTCTGGAAATTTTTCCTTAACTACTTTAGATTGAAATGCTATATCCTCTATATAGGGTTTAAACTTATTTTTTGGATCAAACCAGTAATTATTCTGTTGAATTGTTTCAATTGAATCAAATGATTTCGATTTTACTTCAATGACCCTAATGACATTACCTATTTTTTGCAATATGTCAACTCTAACTAATTGATCATTGATACTTATAGCAGGCTCAAAAAGTGTAATATTTTCATTTGAAGCTAGTTTTTCTTCAGTAGTTCGAATTGCTTCTTCCATTTCTCCTTTAATTTCCAGACCTTCTGGAAATAACAAAGTAGCTAGTTTACCAAAAATAAAACCTCCATTGGCAAGCATTTTCATAAACTCATTTTGATCAGAACTTGTTGGATAGCCATGCTTTTTATACCACAACTTAGTTGGGCAGGTATGGGCAACTTTAAAGTCTGATTTGGATAAATGTGCCATTATTTTAGTTTTTTATTACCACAAACTTACAACTAGTGTTTGTAGCCTATTTACAAAAGAAAAATATTTAGCAAAATTTTTAAACCCCTGACCCCTTTTTTAAGCACCCCCCCCTCTAATTAAACTAGTTAGAAGCCCCCCATACTATAATCAAACTGATTATTTTCTATATACATATGCATTAAGGGTACTCCCAATCACAACCCCTCCTACATCCTGAGACACCGAACCACCCTCCTAGGTAAGCGTGCTAGGTACCTCAGTTATAATCACAATTAATTTTAATCTTAATTTAATTGTATCTAATTTTATCATAAATTAGAGATAAATCATGGAAGAATATTTAAGAAACATATTACCAAGGCTTAAAAGATATTCAAACCAATTGAATAAAGTTGAAATGTTTATAGAAAAACCATGGCTTAAATTTAATGAGAATGAAAGAATAGAGTATACATTTGAGAGAAATAAAACATTAATTATTTCCACAAACGGAAATGCACAAGTTGGAACATGGGAGTTACTTTCAACTGGTAAACTTTTAATTCAAAAACCAAATGGAAGTGAGCAACTAGAACCCCAATTCCTAAATAACAATCTATTCATTCTAACAAAGCCAAATTCAGAAGATTATTTAATTTTGCCCCATGAAAAAATATCTAATAATTCTATGCCTTAATTTGGCTATCCAACAAACATTAGTGGCTCAAGGAAAAATTACAGGAACTGTGGTTAACAATGCTAAGCCGGTTGAATTTGCCACTGTTACTA
>Ga0114973_10001198_pt1 | contig 19467 bp, 17 predicted proteins | sample M_140807_MF_Meta_FD_87025 | JGI IMG/M metagenome (GOLD analysis project Ga0114973, IMG submission 87025) | Freshwater microbial communities from Lake Montjoie, Canada to study carbon cycling - M_140807_MF_MetaG | ecosystem: Environmental > Aquatic > Freshwater > Lake | place: Lake Montjoie...
ATGGAGCCTGAGCCCGTCATGGAGCCTGAGCCCGTTGTGGAGCCTGAGCCCGTTGTGGAGCCTGAGCCCGTTGTGGAGCCTGAGCCCGTCGTGGAGCCTGAGCCCGTCGTGGAGCCTGAGCCCGTCATGGAGCCTGAGCCCGAACCCGTCCAACCAGAGACCATCGTGGAGCCTGAGTCGGTCGTGGAGCCCGTGATGGAACAGATCCAAGAGATTGTCGAAGCGATCGCGGAAGAGGAGAAGATTATTGAGGATTTGTTGTATGTCCCACCCGAGCCCTTACAGTCTGTGCCTGAGCCTGTGTCCGAGCCTCCTGTCCAGTCGGTTTTCAAAGTCATTGCCCAGCCTCGCCGCCCGCCCACGATGAGAATGTTTATGTAAAGTATGTGTCGAGCTCTGTAAAAATATTTGTAAATAGTATACGAATATTTTTTAAATGTCAAATGGTGTAGTACCAAAAATAATATTTATCATCCCTTACCGCGACAGAGAAAATCAAAAAAATCTATTTCTCCGTCAAATGGCCTACGTATTGGAAGGCCTACCCCCAACGGACTATAAAATTTATTTTGCAGAACAAGGTGATCAACGCGATTTTAACCGAGGCGCCATGAAAAACATAGGATTTTTAGCAATGAAAGAGATGTACCCCGACGATTATAAAAATATCACCTTTGTGTTCAACGACGTGGACACAATGCCCTACGAAAAAAACCGGCTGAATTACGTGACGTATGAAAATAATATAAAACACTTTTTTGGCTATAGTTACACATTGGGAGGGATTGTTTCTATTACCGGCGCCGATTTTGAGAAAATCGGTGGATACCCCAACTTTTGGTGCTGGGGATATGAAGACAATATGCTACAAAAACGCGCCCTGGCTGCCAACATACGCATTGACCGAGATCAGTTCTATAAAGTCGGTTGTAAGGAGATCATACAGTTTGCGGATGAGATGTATAAGAGCGTGAATCGTAATGAATTCGACCGATATGTGGGAAATCGTATGGATGGCGTAGGCGATATTTCTTCACTGCAATATACGATCGAGGAAGACCAACGACGCATCCTGATCACGCGGTTCGAGACACCTTACAAAAACACACCGGAGAACAATACAATGTATGATATACGCACCCCGTCACGCCAACCCTTCGCCGCAGGGAAACCGAACGTCGCAGAGAGCCTTACGGAGCAGGGAAACCGTAGGTTTCCCCTGCGACCCCTTCCCTTATCTAAGATGATGTCGTATTAGACCTTTGTAATCTTGAACAAAAAAGCTTCATAAAGACTTCACAAAGGTGGTTACGTAACTACTTTACTGTGTAAAGGGAAGGGGGTGCGGGGGTCAGAGCAGCGAAGCTGCTCAACCCTTGGCCGCCTACGGCGGCCTTAGGGAACCGTAGGTTTCCCTGCTGCTTGTAGTAATTTATAGGTAATCCCGATTTCATCGTAGCTCTCCCATACCCCCGATATTTTAATGACAAACGTTTTGGGATCCTGGGGATCTGGCAATATCGGCACATCGTTCGAAGGCAAAGCATTTTCATTACGCGGCGTCGTACCATATTCTTGAAATATTTTCATGTTCCCCGAATACATCTGTTTGGAGAGTAGGTGGTTCGACTTCAGAGTAATATCAAAATAACTTTTAAAATAGTCGAGAATCCGCATTTCTATCTTGGCAATGTCCTGGATAATCCCCAAGTTTTTCGCACTGTAAGGGTTGAATCGAACAAAACATTTATTAGTCTCGTATCCCTTGGAAATGGTGGCCCAATCGATCGGAAAAAATAAGTAAATACTGTTCATCACGAAATATTGGTTAGAATAAATGACCTTGGTGAAATTCCCGTCCATGATCATGTTACGTTTCGTATCTAAAAAATGAACATTCACCATCGAAAAATTATGTACATCCATGCTTAAATTCATATTGTCTGCGCTATCTATTACACCAAAATAGCATTTAATACGTTTACAAAGAGTATTATTTTATTTTACTATAAATAAAATGATTTAATGGGCAGGTGCAGCTGCAGGCGCAGGAGTGGTTAAGGTCGTTTTGCTCGTCGACGCCACTGCGGGTGGAACCGTGACATATCCGGTTATCGTATCCGCACTGGTCGGACTGACAAACGCCTTGTTATTTCCGAACAGATTTCCTGAAATTTTAATATTGGCCGCATAATTAGGTTTTCCGAGCGTGCTGCCGTTGATCAGGGTATTAAGGTTGTTATAAATATCGATATTTTTGTCGGATACACCAGACGAGTCGAAGTTCTCCCAAGACGAACCGCCGGTCCACGAATAAACAATAATAAAACTGAAGAAGATCAGAGTCATCCACATCACAATTTGTGCCGCGGTTTTTTGGGAAACTTTTACCATGATAATATATATACAGTAATATAATAATAATATACGATGAGTTCTGCTATTTTTGATACATTAGAACCCGTCATTCCATGGAAAGGGAGAACATTCAATCAAATAACGTCTTCTATTAAAAAGAATCCGGGGCGCACCGGGTGCGGGACCCATAACTTGTTTTTGGCCAATCCGTTGAAATTATATCGCCGCGAGATAGCGACGTTGAGCAATGAAACCAACATTTCGGCCTGCAAACAACGTTCGGCGTACAGCATCGACGAATTTGATCGCCCAGGTGGCTCCATCGTTCAGACCGTGACGGACGCATGCCACAATGGTTTAGTCAATACCATCGACATGATCTTACCCAACAATACGTGCGAAGAACCGGGAACATGTTTAGTGTTCTTGTCGCCCGCGGAAAACGCTAAACGCAGATGCCGTAGCGCTGGCATGGTTCGTCAAAAGTATAACCAACAGAACAAGCCCGCCTATTTTACCGACGCCAAACAGTATTTACATAGCCGCAATTATACCTACGATCAAAACCAGTTTCGCTACCCGGTGTCGGACCCGAGTTATTGCACCACCTATAAACCCAACAACCGCCAATTTTCGCAGCAGGGTGGGGTCAGTGCGAGCTCGCTCATTGCCCGTACCAAATACAATGCGATACAGACGGCGGCGGCACAAACCGGCACCAAGTATGGCCCCCACACTGCCAATGCGCTCGCCTACGGTACCGATTCGGGTTATACGATCAAAGATGTGGTGGGCTACCCGAACCCTACTTACCCCGCCTTTAAAGCAGGTTCGATGCGCGTAAGTGGAACTCATTGTTCCCCTTAAACCCTTCCTTTACACGGTAAACTAATTATGTTAACCCGGTTGTTAAGATAATTTCCAAGATGGTTACCAAGAACCTTTACTATTTAAGGGAGGGGTCGCAGGGGTCAGAGCAGCTTCGCTGCTCAACCCTTGGGCGCCTTAGGCGCCCTGAGGGAACCGTAGGTTCCCTGCTCCGTGGTTCCCCCTGTTAGTTGAACTTTGGGCCAATCACCGAGCCCATAATGCAATATTTTGTACCGCTCGTGACCGGTGTGATCTCGCTCATATAAAACGACGGAACAATGGTCATGGATCCCAGGTCGCGTTTAGATACGGTGGGTTCCTTGTCGAAATGCAGCAGTAGGTCCCCGCCTTCGTACGTCTCCGGGTCGCTCAAATTAATTAAAAAGCTAATCTTCTTGACACCAGTGCTCTCGTACTGCATGTCCGTATGTTTATCGTAATAGTCACCTTCTTCGTAGACACAAAACCGCAATTCGTCGATGTAAAGCAGGTCGTAGTTAAAAAACTTCTCATTGATGTCCAACAGCACTTTAGTCGTCGTCTCGAAGATCCACCGGCTTTCATCGGTGATGGGCAGCGTTGCCGATTTGTTTTGAAACGGTCTTACAATATTATCGCTGAGGTCGGCCAGAGGGTAGGTCAGTTTCAGTTTGTTACCGAGTTCAATCGTGTTCTTGCAGCCAATATCGGTAATCGGCACCGCCCAGCTCCACCGTTCCACCGTGTCCTTTTTGAGATGCCACATATTATAATATAACTTATCACGAGGGGGCGCTTTATATTGTTTACATTACAATCGCAATACATTCCGTAGCAGTGCGGTTCCACTCGTGTTAGGTACAGCGCTCTTGGACGCATCGACCAGAAAGTCACTAAGGGGCTGGTTCAAAAGATTGGGCGGGATCGGTAGACCGGGAGGCGGGGCCAGCTTCGTCTCATAATTATTCGTATTATTAGCATTAGTGATGTTGTTGTTGATTACGCTAATGGAATAAGGAACATTGTATTTCGTACACCACGCCACACATTTTTGAATATTGGATTTGATCAGGTTGTCGATTTTGTCCTGCTTATTCTTCTGTTTCATGAGCGAGATGGTAAAATAAATATTCTCGATTTGTTGTTGTCCAAAAATAGCATTATATTCTTCCAAACGCGTGATGAAATTGACCGGAATAGGGATGCTAATGAATCGGTGTATCGGGTCTGGTGTGGCGAGCATCTTTTCAAATGCCCGATAGAGTATGTCAAACGTCTCGATCGCCAAGGGTTCCAAAAACCCCTTACATACCACGTATTTTTCGGAGTTGGCATAGCGGCTCGTCTGCGGTTTGATAATAAATATCTTTTCATAGAACGATGAGAGGATGTAGAGGAGGTCGACCGTGTGTTGCATAAAAGAATCGAAAATTTTGAGGATAAAGGTGCCCCCGCTCTTTTGCATCGCCAGTGCAAAACTGATTTGGGCAAACAGGAGCTTGGTAATGTTGATTTCTTGGCGGTTGAAATCGAGGGAAAAGTCGAAGCCTCCGTCGGCCGTAATAAAATCCATTGTCGAGCCGTATTTCTTCTTACAATACATGAAATTTTCCAGCGACAGTATGTTTCCGGTTTGGTCCGCACCCTTTTCGATAAACACGTTTTTATTGTGTCTTAAAAAGTTCTCGGTTTTTTTCCAGGCGGGGATGTTAGGATCGTTTCTATCGTCCAATATGGTCATACCAATATATTGGTCTTCGGGACACTGGCGTATCTCTAAGAATGCTTCGATGAAGCCACCTGGCCCCTCGGCCAGATGAAAGCTAGATACCGGAGCGTCGTCAAAATAGAGATTGAATATGTGGATCATCTCGATCATTTTGAAATAGGAACGCGACAGGGGCTTGCATTTCGATATGCACTTTTTCTTGTTAGGAAGCTGGGTGTGGATATATTCGTAGGGGTTGGTGTATTTTTTAAAGATGTCCCAGTCCTTCTCTTGCTTATCGAGTTCCTCCTTGATCTCGTAGAGATACCCCGAGAGGGAGTTGGAGACGATTGGTAGAGGGGCACTATTTTCGTCGGTAATACAATCGATGTATTTATGCGATAAAAAATTGGTTCTCGGCAACTGGTAATAAGTCATTCTATTATATGTAAAATATGTAAATGGTATCGCTACATATTATACAGGGTTAACATTTATATCTGTTTACGGCTTTTTTATCTTAAGGGTGATTTTTTCTCCGGTAAACCTAGGTGCTTCGACGGGCTCCATTGCAGGCGCAGGGGGTGCGGGTGCCGTGGGTGGTGCCTTAAGCACCAGACGACTTTTCTTTTTAATAACCGGCGTTTCCGCCATTGCAACAGCCTTTTCAACTTCTTTCAGATTCTCTTCCGAATTACGCTCCATTATAGTTTGCTCTTTCAACAAAGTCTGTGTCATTTTTTTAGTATCAATCGACCGAACCTTTTTGAAAATGAAATAACGGTTGACGAACGAGATGCGTTTCTCTTCCGGACTCATGAACATCGCCTTACGGTAATCAGCGACGCGGTTAGGGTTCCGTTTAATCTCGTTCTCCATTTCGGTGAATAATTCCGAAAACATACCGTCTGCCCATGGTAAACCCATGTGCCGCGCATCATCCTTCGTTACCAAAACAAACCCATAGTCTTCCATGATACGGATAAAATACGTGAAATTCACCAAATATTCCTGAATATACTGATTGATGCTCTCCTGGAACACATGGATAGGGTAGCCCAAGCTCATCTCGTCGTCGGGAAACCCGGTTTGGTCGTACTTCTTGATGATCTCATAAATCTTACGGTCATTCTTCATGATGGTGATCCCCTCGTCACGTTTGAGCGATTTCAACATCTTGAACACGGTCTCGCCGTCGTAACATGTGCCGATGAAATGGCCGCCAATTTTCGTGCATTCGGCCACATTACGCAAAAACTCATGAAAGGTCTGCGAATTTTGGAAGAAATAGTGGAGCGCGAACTGACACGACGCAATGTTGAAACCTAGCTCGCCCACCCCGTACTGATTATACACACCTTTGCCGAGCTCCGTGATGTCTTTGGCGCCCTGTCCAAACACCGCCCGCGCCACCACCTTGTCTTTTGCGGTAGACAGTGCCTCGCCGCTACGGATGTTGAGCGCGCTGTTTCCCTGAACAAAGAGCGCCTTCGGGATGCGCTGGGCCTTCTTCGCCTCGTTCAAGTAGCGGGCACAGGCCCCGTCCAATTGGTTGATGATATTGTCCCGCGAGTAATCGACACCAAACACAAACGACAGGTTCGCCCGGATCCATTTTTTCAAATCGCCGGCCTTCCCCACCGCGAAATCAATCAACGTGTCGCCGCGGTTCGCCACCCCCTGAATGAGGTTCTTTTTGACATACAAATTATGGAAGTCGCGGAGTCCCTGGGTGCTCGTCTCCTCGTTGGACTTGTTATAATACACGTCTTCGTCGGCGGTGCCTTCGGGGATGTTGTTTCCAGTAGATATCATCTCGGTTGTGATAGGGTGGTGGATCGAGTACCAGTTACTGTTCGCCACCTTGTACGAGTTACCAAAATTGTTCTTCTTAGCCCGCAATTGGGCCGTCTTATCGTAGCGGACACGTATCGGCACCCACTTCCAGCCGTCGGCATTCTCTGCCACATATTTGCATTCGACAATTGTGTCTCGATCGAAATACTCGCCTTCTTCGGTCATCATAACCAGCTGGTTTCCGTCCTCCTTCAACATGATGTTAGCTAAGTAGGCCTTGGGGTCGTACGGGTCGGTAGGAACAAAGGGGACCGGGCGGTATTTTTTATCGTTCTCGTCGGCGCCGCTCGCCGTACCTGTAGCAACATTATCGTCCAACACGTCCTGGTAAGGGTTGATGTATCCGTCGTCGCGCGGATTGAACCCGACATGTAATACCATGGTCTTATACTGTAACACCTGCTGCGCACCCTGTAAATCGAGCCCCTCTTGGAAAATATGATGTACTTCGTCTTTGCCCGTCTTGTCCTTTTTCACCGTGACCAAGAAATCGATCGTGTTGAACTCTGGGGGTTTCCATTTGAACGAGTATTGCCAGGTGATCTTAGACAGCTTACCTGCCGGACCGCCCTCTCTCGATCCACCCACCGCCAGGTTTGCCGGCGTGAAGATGAGCCCATCCGTGTTGTATTCGTAGGTGCCGTCCTGGATGTTCGACAGAATTTCCGAACAGCCGTCAAAGATGGTTTTGATGGAGCTGGTCGCCTTGAAATTCTTGCATTTCACCATGAAATCCGTGGGATACTTGGGCTCATTAGGCGTCACCTCCCCCTTGTCTTGTAGTTCAAAGACAGATATCGGTTTCAACAGTTCGATAAATTGCTGTAAAAGCGGGAGACGGAATTTGGTAACAGGGACATCAACCTCCTTGTCGCTCTCGGCACTCGGGCAAAAGGCAAACTCGCGCACGCTCTTTTTATTCACATAATAGAGGTCGAATGCGGCATACAAATTAATATATTTCCCGTTACGATCGTGCTTGATATGCTCGCCGTCCAACACGCTGAAGAACAAGGTTTTGTCGGTGGTTTGTGTGCCAGTAAAGATAACATTCATATTGATGTCGATAAAATAGATTTTACCGGTTTCCGAGACATATAATAAATTACGCTCGCCGTCGGCCTTGTCCGTCACCGTGTAATTGTTACGGATATTAGGGGTAATGTACTTGTCGTTTGGTACCACAATATTACCGATTTGGAGCGTGTAGGACGACGGTCCGATGAAATCTGACGGGAAAATGCGGCGCGGGTTCTGTCGAAATTCGTCCAAAATTTCTTTTGTGGTACGCTTCTTATCCGTGGGGGCATCTTCGTCTTCGGCACGGTTTTCCAACAGGTCGCCGTGGATCACCGCCATGTATTCCTGTAAAATATCTGCCTGTTCTTGATACGAGACTGGGTAATTGGTTCCTTGTAATCCGCTCAATACCGTGCGGATACATTTACGGATCGCGCCCATGACTGATGAAACCGTGTTGAAGGGCGTGCCTGGCCCTACCCGGCTATTGTCTACCTCTAGCTCAATCTCGTACTTCTCGACCCCTTCGAAGACCCCGGCGTCTTGTATGCTGTACTGGGGGATCTGCACATAGTTTCGGGTGCTGGCGGACGACTTGACAATGCTTAAATCCGCAAAGACGGGGAGGTCCGGGTGGTGGAGGCGGACGCGGTTCATGGATCTGAATATTTTTTTGGAGTCTTGCCACCGAGCGATGATGGAGCGGGCCACGTCGGTCTGGATGTGATAGTCCTGTTCAGTCTGGAAAGAGACGCGGAAGTTGAAATCGTCCATGTCGACCTTCTGGATGAAAGCACCTGCCTTGGTCATCGCTGTCATCTTTTTCGTAAACTTGACCTTGTTGAAGAGGGTAGACGGCATGTTGATCACGCTTTGGATACTGTTTGTGCGACAATACTCTTGGATCAGATCCGTACCCACGATCTCGGCGCGAATTTGCATCTTGGCCTTGCCGGTGCGCGGGTCGATGGTTTCTGGAATAATACGTAAAATCTGGAGTCCGTCGGGGTTTTCTGGCGTAAAACCGCACGAATAAAGCTGTTTGATCACGTTGTCGTAGTCGATTTTAGAGAGGGGCTTGGCCAATTTATGGTTGGTACCGAAACGGATCTCGAGCTCGTTTTGTCGATGGCCCGTGCGAATGATGGGATTGCTCTCTAAATACTCTTTTACTATATTTTCAAATGCCTGCTTTTGCTGTTTCAATGATTTGTCTGGAGATTTCTCCATTTTATTAGTTAAATATGTGGTATATTATAATATCATATATTTACGCCCTTTTAACTATTTCAATTTTTAAGGGAAACCCAGGTTTCCCTTATGATCCCATCCTTGCAGTAAAAGTCATTGGTGACCTGGGTTTACTTTTTGATTGAAGGGCTTTCCCACGTGATGGCTTGACATACCGTCTGGTACAGTCCCGCCTTTTTGTATTTCTTCGTCCCATCAAACACCCCCAGTCGATTCGCCAGCGCCTCCAAATCATCGATTTTATAATTTCCCATCGCTTTCATCGGTTTCAAATAGTTATCCAGGCATACTAAACGCCCCTTCATTTCTTGGATATCCTTCCACGTCTTTTTATCAGTATCCACACTATATTTCCCCACATTATCACGTTTCAAGACATAATAAGGCGTGTCTTCGTCGTTGTCTGACACAAATTCCAACATGATCTTCGATGTTGGATGGACCAACACCACATTGATCTTATAAAAACAGCACAGTACCATCAGGCACGGGAAGCTGGTTTCTTTTTGGCTGGTCAATAGTTCCGAATGTATTTCTTGGCGGAGTGCGTTCGTGATCTTGTAGTTGGTAGCATACTTTTTATATTCGCATTTCGACACGAATTCCCCCACTTTTTGCTTGATTTCGAGCTCTTTTACCCCGTAATTGCGGCCGACATTGATGTATTCGCCGTATCCGTTGGCAATGATGAAAATACACCAAAAGAGTGTGTCGGGTTGTTTGGGCGAGTAGGCGCCCGAAAAAGGGGTTTCAATAAGGCCTTCGGCACAACCTTTGGTAGGGCCTTGGGTAGAAGGGGTCGGACCCCGAACCGGACTCGCTCGTATAGGTCGAAACACATTTTCAGGTGTTATTGGTTCTGTATTCACTGTGAACGGTATCGGGGTGATGTTGCGTCCCTCGCGTTGAAACTCGTTTTTGCGCTGGAGAAGCAGGTCGTCGTTAGATGAGTTGGTGCTGGATCCAAAATCCGCCTCGTTCGAGGTGTCTAGTTCATTGTTGCTCTCAACCTCAATCGTTATATTGTTGGCGGCCGGTTCGGGGTCCTGATTGTGCGATTGGTCTAAAATCGCGCGATACAGACCCTTGGTCAACATATATTGATTCAAATTGAGTAGTGTACTGAAATAGCATTCGTTGTTTGTGTTAAAAAACAATTTATTTAAAAATTTTGACACAAACATGTTCGGGTTGTTGTTGATATATCGCTATAGATTATTGTCGCGATACCTTTATTTTCTTTTTTATAATCATTAGTGCTATGTGTTGTCGCCATCAATAAAATACGTGTTTTTAAATTCCTCTTTTTGGTGTTCCATGGTGACCAGCGATTCCTCCTGATCCTTGATATAGTCCAAGTACTTTTCCAGCTCTTGTATTGTCTCTTCGTTCAAATACGACATGTTCACATACACCCCGCTCTTGTTCTCGTTCAATTTACAATTAGATCTATCTAAAATTTTCAGTATCTCGACTTGGTGGTGCTTGTTCAATCCTTCGATGATATTTTTAATATTGTCTAGCCGTTCCATCTATATATGGTATTATGGAGAACCTATGTTTATTTTGTTTACATAAATTTATTATTTTTGGGTGCTATTCCGAGACGTGTAATGTCTTGAAAAAGTGCTGGTCTTTGGTAACAATTTTGGGATCGACGGTGTGAAGGTGGGGCGGTTTGTAGTGTCCCTGTTTCCTATGAAATACTTTATCCATATAATCGTGGAAGGAATGTTCGCTATTGACCTCCGAGAACCTGACGCGGTGGGGCTTATAATCGTGTTTATGGTGCCCATAGACGACATGTAACTGTTTTATTTCCCCCGGGTGGTCCGGATCGGTACAGGTCAAACAATGCGCCGTGTTCTCGACACAGTATTTTATTCCGCCAACAATATCGTTCAATACATGTTTCACATCGTCAAACAGTGGCGAATCCTGGCCCATATACGTTGAATGGAGAACTTGTGATTTACAAAATATATTACAGTTATCACAAGTGGTTGATCATTGGCACGCGCACTCCATTATTGGTCAGAGGTGTGATGGTGCGGCGTGGTGGGCCTATTATTTAGTTGTTTTGTTATTTGACGTCATAACCTATATGGGAGGAACCACGAGCTTGCTTGTGATACCTGAAAGTGATAGTAATGACATCATCCAAATCCAAGAAAGGCTCGGGAAAAAATACGCGGTGCCCCTTGATGTTCAAGTGGCCCATTATACCCCCAGCATCTTTCCTTTGGTGCCTATGGTCAATGACGATATTTGTCGGTTGTGTGCGGATTCATGGAAGCTGATTTGTAATAAACGGGAAAAAACCGAATCTGGTGTCGAGCTTAACGGCATCACCTTGTTTTACAACGATTTTTATGAGCGGCTCGAACTAGTAGACGAGAACAAGAAGATTGAGAGTGTGCTGAGTGCGCACTCGACCGGTCTCAATAAAATCGCGGAGAAGGGGGCCATCATCATCCGGATCATCAACTATGCGCTGTCGATCAAGAAAAACGACGAACAAACGCAATTCCGGCTGTATAATTTGGGGAAAGCACACACTAAACGCGCCATAAGACCGTATATGTACTCCATATTTGTGCAGACTTTGTTATATACGATTTCGAACCAACTTGGCCTCTACGCCACACACGAGGTCATGGAAGCATGGGCAAATGTGTTTTCGTTTATCATGAAGTCGATGTTGCCGCCCGCGATCAAGGGGCAGACCCTGGAAACCGAGATTTGTATTAATTCGCGGACCGAGTTCTCGTCGGACAATGTCAAGGCCCAAGTTCAAGAAATCAAGTACGAGCGGGACAAGGCTATCTCGAGTGCGCGTTCGCATATGACGGGTCGTTCGGGTCGTTCGATTCATACTACTCATTCTTTGCATGTTGGTGCAGCGAGTCGCCCCCAGAGCGGGGTGGGTGGTAACAGTGTTTATATGCCTAAGCTACCGCTAGTGAAGGCGGATGACGACGATACCGCGGACTTTTGAATTTGTGGTTGTATTGTTATTTTATGGTACGAAACCATATAAAGAGTAGTTGGGATATATACGTATCAGAGGAAGCTCCCCCGGGAGCCTACTTGATCAACATAATTATGTGTATATGGTAGTAGTTAGACAGTATTAATGATAGTAATAAAAACCATAAAAAATAAACATAAAAATTGTTAGCGTAAATGCAGGCGATTATAGCTCAGTTGGTTGGAATTGATTCATTTTCCCAACATTAGAGCGATGGTCTTATGAGCCATAGGCCAGCGGTTCAAGTCCGCTTAGTCGCATATATTACGCATTATCGTAACAATTTTTTATAAAATATAAACAAAAGTTGGCTGCATCGATTTTTGATTTGAAAAATCATGCAGCCAAAAAAAATAAAATGTCAATAATTTTGTTACCGACTCGGTAGTTCAATCGGAGGAACAATTGGCTGTTACATTTGGCTGCATATTATGCAGTCGCAGATCACCAGTAGGTCGTGGGATCGAAACCCACCTGAGTCGAAATTTATTTCAGAGTTACATAATTATTGACAATTATGTAATTATTTTTTTGGAGATGGGGTCCATAAGAAACATTTAGGCATAATGTTATGTCCAAATATTTAAAACATCATTTTTTGGGCACATGAAAACATTTAGGCATAATGTTATGCAAAACTATTTAAAATTATTTTCTCGGTGTAATGTATATACACCCTTGAACATTTAAAATGGCACGGTTAAGCGCAAAAAAAATATTCAAGGTTTGGTCCTCACTGACCTGCGTACATTTTGGGTATTACCAACTCGGTGAAGTGGCATGATACATTGAGTTTCTCTACATAAATAACTTGGTCTTGCCATGTTATGTATGGCATTAGAAGCTATTTTGTAGATATTGGAAGCACTATTACGGTCTCGGTTCCATGTTCCACATCCGCTCTTACAGCGTAATAGACCATGTACCAACCGTATATCTTCCTTCTTTGGTTTTGGATTCATTCTTGGGAGGAATTTTTCACAGATTCCACCTTCGCACTTGGAACAACGACACGAGGTACGAAATTCATCTACCAGCAATACTTGGTAGTTGTTCTTACGAAATAATGTCCGCATTCCTACACCTAATGTAGGTTCTTTGTATTTCATCTGTTTTCGTTGTTCCCAGTCCCCGATACAAATCACCACCTTATCTGGTTCTCCAAATGTCTTCCTGAAATTGTTCATCATTTTTTGTTCGTTACGCTTCGTATTGATGTAACTACTGAATTTCAATTTACGGAACAATTCTCGTTGGTAAAACGCACCGACTACATGGTTACAGTGATTTTTTACGGTTAAATATTCCTTGTATTTGTCTATATGTAAAGTCTTACGGTTGAATTGAGACAACTCCGTTTCATAAGCGTAGATGTTTTTTCCTTGTATTGTATGATGTTTCATTCGTAACAGTATGTTACGGTATTTTTTACTCTTGGTTTCTTTCCGTCGTTGGTCTTGGGAATACCTAAAGGTTGTACTGTCTTTGGAACATCCATCTACGCAGTAAATTAAATCTCCCTTGTTCGGGTCTATGCCTACGATTTTCTTGCTTTGATAAGCGGTGGTATCTTTCAATTCATCTACATACAGTTCGGCATTTTCTTTCTTTTTCATCGCAGGAATTCGTTTGCCTACCAAATCTTTGCGTAAAAATAAAATACTCACTCCGACCCCGTCGGTAGAAATCATATGATGGAACAAATAGTTGGTTTTCTGGAACAATTTGCGTTCGGTACGAAAAAAGAATTCCCATATTTTATCTTCGTTTTTTTTCAGGTTTCCGCCCGTCAAATACTCTCCTTTGTTTCCTTGTTCTTTTCGCATCAGTAGGTTAACTAGGGTGGTCGTATCCAAGCGTATATAATGGGGTAAAATACTGCTTCGTAGTGGAAATACATTTTGTATAGATTCGCTACTCGCTTCCACTTGTTTCATCATATACAACATACAAGGTAGGTAGTCCATCGGGGAACATTTTAGGTCATACGCAATGCGGTCTTTTTGAAATTTTTCTTTGGTGGGTAGGATATGTTGTTTTTGTTGGGTAATCCACACATGATAAAACGAGGGTGATTTGTATTCTTTGTTTTCTACATTGAGTAGGTCGTCTTTGATGTTTCTCATTGTTTTATAAAGTTTGCGTATTCGTTGTTCTCGTTCCGCTTTGGTTTTTCCTAGTTTTCTTATTTTCTCGGTAAGATACTTTTGTTTCCATACCACATTGACATATCGTTCCACATAATCCACATAATGAAGTTGTATGTTGTTTTCGTACATGGTTTGAATGTCTTCTGTCAAGTATTCCAATACATTGTTCAAATAAGTATAATCTAATTGGTCAGGTTGCGTGGTAGGTTGGTAATGTTCTTGGTAAAAAGCAGTGAGTGTTTCATACATATGTGCGGTCGTTTCTTTTTTCGGTCTGCCTCGTTTGTCTTCTTTGACATCACAAAGAATTTTCATGGTGGTATTGATGAGTAAATGATTAACAGGTGGTAATGAAGAGTGTAGTTCATAATGATGAAGCAAATAGAGTTTCAAAAATTGTAGAGTATGAATGACAATTTTGTTGGATTTTAAGACGGCATCGTTGATTTTCTTGACATTGATGTCAGGGTGTTTGAGGATACTTTTGAGGGAAGTTTTAACAGATTTGAAATACTCGGGAGGTTTTTCTTTGATGGACATTCCTATATTCTTCCTAAATATTTTTATTTCGTAGAAATATACGGAATTGATATAATACAATCAAACTTTTTCTTTAAGTTCTTTTTTGAAAACTATATTGCTGTGTTCGTATAAATGTTCCATTGATGGTCATTCCAATTTCTTTTTGAGAAACAATATAATATTTTTTAGGTATTTGTCGCAAAATAGAAATGTAAGGTCGTTTGTATTTATCGGGGTTACTAACAGGATTAATATGTCCAAAAGAGAACCATGTACGAATTTCTGGTATCAATTCCATAAGTTGTTGTTTTATAATTTCGTTATTATCAATTTCATAAAGCGTAATTGTGTTATTTTCAGTGGTAATTCCAATAATTTGAATAATTTTATCAATGGTATCATCTTGTTCTTTCGCATATAATTCAGTTTTGAGACGCATTTACAATTATAATATAAAAAAAACTTTATATATTTTTATGAAAAAATATAAAACCGTGCCATTATAAATGTTCAAGGGTGTAATGTATATAAAATGAGTAACCCATTTGCGTACGAACGTGTCAAACAAACTTTTGCGAACGAGAAATGCAGATTGTTGAATTCTTACGACGAATACCTGCAAATAAAAGAGGACTATAAAGGTAGATGCTCTTTCAAATTGGACTACATAGCCAGCTGTGGTCACGAACACAATGTATATTTTAATGTATTCAAGAATCGAAAAACCGGAGTCATTTGCCCCGCGTGTGCAATCACAAGAAATAAAAGCCGAATGAAGGAGAAGTTACAAAAAGACAAAACCGAGTTTCTCAAATTGGAATACGACTGCATTCAGTACTTCAAGGGATTGCTACAACATCAGTTTGATGTTGTGAAGGCTTTTGACGGATGCAAAGTGGATGTCATTTTCAAACCGAAATCCGTTTCCGATGACGAATGGATTGGCATCCAGTTCAAAACCACCCATAAGTCCAAGCGTGGATACGGATTTCATTTAAGAACCGGTTACGACAACTTTATCGTTTTCTGTGTATGTGGAGACGATAAACGTATGTGGGCAATTCCGTACGAACATTTGAACGGTGTACGTAAGGTCGCCGTCGGGGATAACAAATCAAAATACGACCAATACGAGGTAACCAAAGATAACATAGCAAATAGGATGATGGAACTATACAACTCTACCCCTAAATTCGACTTTGAAACGCTGGATAGACCGGTAAATATCTACCAACAACGCGAGAAAGAATTTCGTAAATATCGCGAATCAAAGATAGATTTCTTGACATTTACGAATGGAGATATGGAGGGAACGGTGGTGGATTTCTTAATAGAGCCTGGCATTAAGGTACAGGAAAAAGTAGGTGGGTTTGTCAAAAAAGGTAATCCGTTGTTTGGATTAGCAAAAAACAATGGTAGAATAGATGACGGTAAACATAAGACTAGTAAGCAGTACGATATTGGGGATAACGATATTTATTGGTTGAACTGTGACGATAAGAAGTACTTTTATGTTATCCCCGAATACGTGCTGATTGAAAAGCAGTTTATAGGCAATTCTACTGAAAAGACACATATGATGTGTTTACCCAAGATCGAAAACCAGCTGAAAAACCCGGACTTCTGGACGAACCCCTACTTATTCGACTACGACAACATAGATAAAGCGCGATTGTTGGGAATCATCGATGAAGTAACCGAGTACATCTCATACCAGGAATGCGACGAGTCTGAAGAATCTGACGAGTCTGAATCCGAATCTGATGATTCCGATGCGTAAAAAAGTTTGTTGATTATTGCAATAATAAACAAACTATCCGACTCAAACAGCTACTTAAGTGCAAAGGTTTACATCGGGTTAATGTCGCTATTCTTATTAATACAAACAATATTACAGTATTCGTAATGGTCAGTAAAGTCGCTTATAAGTTCGGTACCATAGGTGGTTATGTAAGAGAATTTATAAAATCCCCTTTGATGTAAATAATTTATTACTTCTATCAGTTTGACATTATTATCTAAAAATGTTCCACCGTATTCAAATTGTATAATCTTAACATTTTCTAAGAAATCTCCGAATCCTTGTAAAACATTTAACTCGTAACCCTCAGTATCTATTTTAAGAAAATCTATGTTACGGATATTTTTTTCAATCACATAATCTTTCCCCTTTTTGATTTTCAATAAAACCTTATTAGAATCGTCACTTTCATGGCAACTAACTATTCTATCATAGAATGATTCGTATCTCGGATAATAGTACATTTCTTTGTCTTCATTTCCTAATCCGAAATTATTAAAGTACGAAGACTTGTTCGAGTTAGCCTGACCTTTCAAATCTTCTATAAAACCGCTGACCGGGTCAAAATAATGAACTTCCCCTTCAAACTCGGTAAAAACACTACTTGCGCGGCAGCCCACATCAAATATAATATTAATTTTATCCTTTATTTTCGAGAAAAAGAGCTCCTCGCCATTCGTTTTTGAGTCACAGTTATCGTTTGTATCCATATAAACAGCTTATAATTACAATTTTTAACTCCTTTTTATGATAAGTTGATATCTTACACCTTATCATAAAAAACATTATTACAATACAAACTATCCTACTCAAACAGCTACCGCCGCACGGCGAAAATCCTCCTGACCCATCGCGTCGTTCTCGAATGCCTCACCATCAGCCTCATCAATGATCGTGTCAAACTTCTTGTTCATCTCGTAGATAGCGAGATCGGTCGCGTCCTTAGCATACCGACCCACCAACATCGCCAAAACATCTTGCATCTTGAAACCGCTCGCCTCCAGACGACGCGACAGCTCATCGAGGTCGCACTCGACCACACTGTTGTCATCACCCTCACCGTCTTCACCGTCCTCCTCATCATCTTCATCCTCGTCGTACTCACCTTCCTCTTCGTCGGAATCCTCCGAAGTCTCCACGAGCTGGGTCCGGCAACACGGGCAGGAGAAGTTGTTATGGACCATCGAGGTCGCGAGACACTTGAAACAGAATTTATGACCACACTCCGTGGTGCAGTTGTTTTTCTGGGCATCAATCGTGTCGTAGCAAATGCAACACTCGTTGGTGCTGGCGGAATCCTCGGTCACACTGGTGACAGATTCAGAACTTACCGTACCTGCTTCGCCCATATCTCCACCACCCTCGAAGAGGGTGTCGAGCGGTCCATCCACCATCAACTGGTTGTTTTCCTCTGCGGAGGCGCACCACAAGCAACCGCCCGGCTCGCAATGAGCCAGTTGGTTGGGTTGGTACACGGGGAAGCAACCGGAGCACGTAGTGAAGGTAACCAGGCGAGACATTTTGCATATACTAGTTGGGTCAGTTTGGGGTACAGTTCAACATTTCATAACAATTTGATTCAATTTTAAGGGAAACCAAGGTTTCCCTTAAGATCCCTTCCTTAAACAGTAAATGATCTTTTTAAACTATCTTGGCTACCATGTTATACATTTAAGGGAAGGGGTCGCAGGGGAAACCGTAGGTTTCCCTGCAAAATTGAATTAAATTTCTACAAAAGGTCTAACAATAGCCCTTGAACAACAACACCAACAACAACCATGTCCGCACCCACTGTCACTTCGATTGCCACCGACAAGTCCTTCGACCGAGCGATGGGTTGGGGGAGCCAGACCTCCGGAGGAAGAGGTAAGCGCGGGTACGAGACCCAGTTGACCCGCCGTCAGCAAGAGAAGGCGGCAGCCCAGCAGAAGGCCGAGGAGCAGCGCTCCAAAGCCCTGCAAAAGGAAAACACAAAAAAGGTTACTGACTTGATCCGTAAGGCCGATGCAGGTGAGCTCGACTGGATGTGAGCAGTGTGATTAAAAACAAATAAAAAGGAAAAATATTCCCAATTACGCTTGGGAATATTTTTTCACGCAAACCCCTCAAATACCCGCTTCGTTTCCATCAAAACCCTCGCCAAATCAGTACTATTGGTTCTCGATTCGTCGTAAATAAATTCTTTCAAAACGGCTTTCAACTCTTCATCCTTAATATACATCACCAGTACAGATAAGCACGTGTAAATATCGTCTAAAATGTAGCTGGGGTAGATCTTGCCTACATACTTGGTACATCTACCATAATCTATCAACTTGGGTAGTATTCCGTGAGAGGTTATTCTATATTCCTTGTCGAGAACTCTATAATGGATTCGCGATTTTTCGGTCGCAGATATCATTATGTTACCCGAGTTTAGATCGCCATGGCTTAATCTATAATCCAACGCTAATTTTATAATCGCAAGTTCGACTTGTAGAAACAAAGAGCATATTGTTGGCCGAGACGGATTTTTTGCCAAAAAGGATTCTATATCCCCGTTATCAATGTACTCGAGAACAATAAAATGTAATTTGTCGTGTTTGTTGTTGCAAAATTTCACGGGGGAATGTATCATATTTTTCCATCGAGATTTATCGTCAAGACAGCTAAAATCGCATATTTTCTTGACCGAATTCTCAAAATCCGCAAGTCGATTCAAAGCGAAAAGCTCCTTTTCCACAAAATAGCTTTGGGAATCGTGTATTTTAACTACAACAGGAAATCGATGTTTCTGTAAAACAGACCGTATAACGTGTACAAACTCATCGGTTCCATCACCGGTTTCATCGGACGATTTGAATGACTGAACACCGACTATTTCGTTGTTCTTGCAACTTTCTTTAAGTTCAGCATTTCCACCCTCCATTAATATGGTGTC
>Ga0114973_10001199_pt1 | contig 19457 bp, 12 predicted proteins | sample M_140807_MF_Meta_FD_87025 | JGI IMG/M metagenome (GOLD analysis project Ga0114973, IMG submission 87025) | Freshwater microbial communities from Lake Montjoie, Canada to study carbon cycling - M_140807_MF_MetaG | ecosystem: Environmental > Aquatic > Freshwater > Lake | place: Lake Montjoie...
AATCTCTAATATCACCACTTAAATCGACCTCTTGTGCCGTCCAAAACGCTGATTGATGTTTTTCATAGAAGTCCCATATATCGTTATGTTCGATAGGGAATATAACAAACCTATTAGGGTTCTCTTTTAATATTTTTTCCATAATTAATTAATTTGTTGTTTTTCTTTTCTTTTATCCATCAATTCTTTCATTCTCTGACGACGTTTCTCTTCTTGGTTTTCTTCGTGACCCAAGAATGTTGTGGACGATTCAACATCAATTTCTAACATCGCATTGTCAAATTTACAATTTTCAAATACGACACCATCGTCACCGATACGAGATTTTGTAATTGCAATTGTTGCCAGTTTCATTTCTTTCTGTGTAAGTGACTTCGCAACTGTAATGATAACGTGACCTACTTGTGCCTTTTTAATTGAACCACCCATTTGGTCTGTAGTTACGACCTCTGATGAAATAGATGACCTATTTCCTTGTGTTGCGGTCCAACCTACCAAACTTAATTCGTGACACATTGCTTCAAATCCTCTCATTACCGAACCTTCACTTTTCCACTCATCTTGTAGTTGTCTGTCGGGTAAAACACAATCAATGTAGTCTAAAAGTACCATATCAATTTGTTGTCCGTCAGCAATTAACTTTCTAATCGTGTTTTTGATTTGACCCATAGACAAAGTATCAGAAGCATATTTTTGTAAAATTAACTTATTGTTCATAGTACCTTCAACTTCTTTTACCTTTTTCAGAACTTCGTCTTTCTTGAGTGTTAAATCATCGGGGTGAATTCCTGTCCATAACACAATATGCTTTCTTTGGATAATCTTTGGGTTGTCCTCAAAGAATATTTGTAAAACATTGTGTCCTAAATTAAATGCGTGGTTTGCAACTTTAGTTAGTAAAGTGGATTTACCCACACCTGTTGGTGCTAAGATAACACCAATTTCTCCTTTTGCCAAACCGCCTTTTAATAATCTGTCAATACCGGGAATCCCCATAGGTATCGGATGTCTGTAATCCTCGTTCAAAACTTCATCCAAGTTTGAGAATACATCCATAAGGGATGTCTCTCTTTCACCTACTTGTAATGCGGTTTTAAATAATTCTTCGATTGTGTCGTAACTTTCAAACTCCCCTCCATCGATGATTTTTTGAGCCTTACCCATGGCCTTTGAAACTTCTTGTTGTTTACAAAATTTCAAAGCCTTTTCTTGTACGAACTGTGGTCCATCAATATTAATGTCCTTGATTTTTTTCACAGTATCGAGTACAACTTTCGCCACCATTTCTTGAGGTAGTTCGCTTCTTGTAATCTGATTTAGAGTTTCAAAAGATGGTGTAACTTCGTATTTCTTATAATACTCCTTAACCATTTGTAATATGATTTTGAAGTATTTGTTCTCGAAATAAGTGGGTTCAATAACATCAACAATAGAGTGAGCGAAGTTCTTGTCTATAACAATCTGATTAAGTAATTGTAATTGAAATGATTGTCCTAAGTATTCAAAATTTTTCTCGTTCGCCATAATAAATCTCCTTGTTGTATTGATAAATATTACCCTTCTAAGTTATAATCCATGTATTCGTAAGTTAATTTTTTTTCCGAAAAAATCTCAGTCAGGGTGTTCAATATCGACTTTAATTTTGGACGGAGGTCTACTGTGTACCTTACTTTTGGTGGGTAAATCTTCGCGTCGAGGTAACGATTATACAATATGGTATCTCCGTTTTTAATCATAAGTGAAAAACACTCGGGACCATTGGTGATTGATGTTTCCATAACCATTGGGTTCTCAAATATGTCGTACATATTGTCAAGCATGTAAGTGGCCGTTCTCACTCGTAAATCGGATTTAAACCCTTCAATGAATTCAGAAATGTAGTCGTGAAGTTCCATTGAGTTACGGGCTTTATGATTATAACCCCTCACATTAAAGAATCGTTGTACGATAATGTTTCCATTAACTTTGAGTAAAAACTCCAACTTGGTTGAATCTTGTTCTTTCATAAATTATTTTTTTTCGTTTTTAAATTTCTTTTTTTCTTTTCTTGTTAGTTTCATTATTGGTCTTAGGAAGTCTACCCAAGCATCGTCGGTTTTTGGTAGGTATTTAAATACACCATCATCCATCATCATTTTGATTAGGTTCTTATATCCCCTACCATCAGGGTCCAAGGTTTCTTTATAATATTCTTCTACAATAGTTTTACCTTGTTCTGTAATAAGTGGTTCAGATAAATCAATTATCTTTTGGTTAATTACAAAAAATTCTTCTCCATATACACCTTCTTTAGTTTTACCTGTTAGTAGATTTTTAAGTGCCGTGTTTTCTTTGTCCTCCTTTAGTAGGAGTTCTGCTTTTGATAAAATATCACTAAATGTAATGGGATTTTCAAGTATCTCGGGAAATAATTTAACTAACGTTTTTTCTCCCATCAAACGAATACCATCGATGTTGTCCGACGTATCACCACAAATAATTTTGGTTGTTTTGATATTATAGTGGGGGAATTCTAAATCCTTATTTTTAATCATATCACCCATCTTATACGTTCGTTTTTGTTGGGGTGAATATATAGATACTTTTTCAGAAATAAGTTGTGTTAAATCCCTATCCGAAGAAAATATTATTTTTTGTTCGTCTTCCGATATATGACAATAATACGCAATTAGGTCATCCGCCTCATTATCATTCATCTCAACTTGACGAACAAACATCTCCTCAAGATATTGCTTAACACGTTGTTTTTGGTAATTAAATGAATTCTCTTTTAAGGGGTCGTTTTCAGGTCTTTGTCCTTTATACTTTGGGTATAATAGTTTTCGTGCGGATGAGTTTGAGTCACCGTCCCAAAATACCACTACCTTATCTAAATTCTCTCGTTCTATGAACTTACGGAGAGTATTTAAAAAATGATAAATACCTCCGATGTGTTCACCTTTGTGATAAAATTCTTTAACTCCGTGAAATCCGATTTTTAGTAAGTTATTACCATCAACCAAAAGTGTTTTTATCACTTAATTGTTTTTAAATTGTTTGTAAAAAAATTCTTGATGTTATTCATCAATTTCTGACTCGGATTCGTCTAATAGAATCTCACCGGTTCCTGAAAGTATTGCGTTCCAATAATTAGAATATTGTTTCTTATATTGTTCTAACGCCTCTTTAGTGTCACTAATATAACCTTGGGGTATCGCAATAATCTTACCATCTTTATACCCTAAACCATTTACGTGATTTTTAATAATAGATATTTTGGTTCTAATTGCATAAGATATTGTTCTTCCGTTTTTAGTTGCGGTAATGTGATTGATACCGGCCTTCTTTTGATTTCCAAATAAGAAAACCAAAGAAGATGCTAACCAAATTGCCTCCCCACCCTTACTTTTAATTTCAGGTTGTCCGAAAGGGTTATCAGGTAAGTCAACCCAAGGTTGATTAACAACAACCATAGTGTTGTAATATGGATAATCTTCTTTCTTTGATTTTGAGATTCTTGAATGGATACCCATACCGATTTTATCTGCAAGTGCGGAAGCGTTATGCATCTTTCCACCCTTACCTTCGAATGTCATCTTACAAGGAATAGAACCAACAGAATCCCATAGGAATAGTAAGTTGTAAGGGATGTCTCCTTTTTCTTGAGCGTCTAACATTTCGTTAATAAAGTCAGTCGCTTGTTCAATGTAGTCAAAACTATCATTGAATATAAAATCTCCGTCCCATTCTCCGTTACTATTTTTTTCGGCGGTCAAACCTAATTCAATTGCGTGTTCCCAACTCCATTTCTTTTCAGTTATAATGAACACAGGTAAATGTCCCTTTCTCTGAGCATCTGCTCCCGCCAAAATCATCGCAGTAGTTTTAGATGAGTTTGAGTGACCTAAAAACATGTTAATACCACCCATAACAGGACCTGGTAATCCACACGCCTCCATAAAGGCCTCACCACAGTTATAATAACTTTCAAGTTTATATTTTGTCTTAGTAGAAAACTTATCTTTAATACTACTTAACCCGATTTCTTTTTTCTTTAACGCCATATTAAATTTCGTATTTATAGAACTGTTCCAAGTTTTCCATTTTATCTTGAGCGTTTGCACGTCTCTCAATTAATTTATCCATTTCCTCAATATGTTGTGGATGTTCTCCGATACCAACAGGATTTGTGAAATAAACAAGTAATGACGCTTCGGCATCCAACATTTCGCTCTCATATTTCTTTTTAAGAGCCTCGTACATTTTGTTTTTAATTTTGTCCATGTATTTTTTTTAAGATAAATAAATAAAAAGTGTGGACACTTTGTTTATACTAATGCCCACACTTAAGTTTGAAATTAGAAAGGTAACTCTTCGTCAGGTAATTCATCTGACTGTGGGTCTTGAACTTGTGGTGTTGAACCACCTACTGATGTTGTACCTACGGATGAATCACCGTAAGCGTATTTTCCTGCGTCAGAGTCCCAATGTGGAGTTTCTCCTCGAGCGATTGCTTCTAAATACTCTACTGGTTTTTTTGAATATACGTCATCCCAAGTTAGTTCATCACTTAACCAAGCCTTTTGAGTGTCGGCATCTTCGTGTATTGGTTGTGGGTCGTCATACATAACCGCTTGAATTACGGTATAAGGTTTGCCGTTGTTCGCTTTTGTTTTGGTAAGTTCCAAGATAAGGTCACGACCTTTTTCAGCGTCTGTAACGTCACCTTTTGCTCTCCAAATTGGAATGATTTTGTCCAAGATACCTTCTTTTTTGTAGTTGTGTTTGAATCTCCAAAACTTTGGTCCGTCTTGTTCTGCGTCACGGTCAACTACTTTTACAATATAGAATAAACGTGAACGGTAATTTCCTGCTAATTTCTTATCCGCTTCTTTACCTGTTGCCATTAATTCTTCGTAAAGTTCGTTAAGTGGTGAACGCTCGTTGTCGTTTTTACCCGGGTCATAAAGTTTTACCCATTTTCCGTCTACTTGTACTTCGTGATACCATACTTCTTTGAAGGGTGAACCACCGTCAGGTGTTGGTAAAATACGTAGTCGTTTTTGTCCTTGATTTTCTTTGTCGCCAAGAATAGCCGCAAAGTATTTTTTCATTCTCTCGTCTTGACTCATCTTTGAGCCTGAAGACGTACTTGACTTTTGTTGTTTTTCATACTGAGCCAAAACAGCATCCATTGCATTTGTCGCCATAAATTATGTATTAAGTTTTTAAATTGTTTTAGAATTATAAGTATTTTAAAGTGGTTGTCAAATAAAAAAGGGTGCTTTTTGGGCACCCTTATTATTATTATTTTTTCTTTAAAACTATTAAATTCGTATTGGTTTTAACTCATCAAATTCCATATTAGTCCAACTCAGTTCTTCAGGTGGAAGAGCGGGTGTGACTGAGAATCCAAGTATACGCCGAAAAAAAGTCACCCTATATTTAAACCATTTTTTAAATATATTGGCCAGATTTTGATAATCTAAACTAAATACTCTTTCAAATTTAAACCATAATTCGTTTGTATTAATATAGATAGTATCATATTTTTTATGGTACACCGCCAAAACCTTTTTGTTTGAATTTAAAAAAAATGTTGAGTTTTTTTTATCACTTATATAACCACCCTCAAATGTTTTATCTAAGTATTTGATTATGGCTCTATAATATCTCGGCGCATCTATAATAATTTTCATATGTTATTTAACTTCAACGGGTCTTTCATTACCCTGAAAATTTCTGAAACTATCTTTAATATCTGAAGGCGTAAAATCTTTAACTTCATCAGTTGTTAAAATATATTCATTTTTTCCCGATTTTTCCATCTCTTCTTCTTTATCTACGAAGAAATCTGAAAGTTTTTGGTTATAAGGACCTGAATCCAAACTTCTTAACTCAAGTTTTTCTTGAGCCGTTTTTGGTCTATATTTTTCAACTTTAGCTTCAAGTGAATCAATTTTAGAAACTAATTTGTCCATCTCACCTAATTTACTTTGTAGGTTTTCTAATTGACTAAAAAGATTATTAAAATACTCCTCTTGTTTTGTCTCTATGTTTTGTTGAGATTTTACTAAATCGGTAATATCCATTTCTTCGGTACCTTCACCCTCTTCTTCAGTTTCCCCTTCAGGTCCGATTTTTTCAACATCGGGGTCTGTCGCAGGGTCAATAGGCGTTGGTTCAGCGGGCGGTGCCGGTGCTATCCCTCCAGGAGGTGGAGGTGCAACTCCTCCCGCCGCAGGGTCTGCTCCCGCTAAGGGGTCTGCAGGTGGTACATCTGCCGGAGGTGGTACATCCAAGGCGTCTTGTTCGTAGATATATTTATTAATTTGATTATATCTTCTCAATTCTTCTAAAATTTTGTAATCAGCACTCATTTTTTTAACCATTCAATAATTGTTTTATTCCTGTAGCGGTCTCAACCTGAATTTTCTTAGATTGATTCATTGTATTGTCTACTCTTTCGATAAGACCGTCCTTCATTCTTACGGTATAACATTCACCGCTGTCCAAATCACAAACTTGCTTTGAACCATTTCCCAAATCTTTTTCGGATACTCTAGTGTTCTTACCTAAGTAAGTGTCTAATATATTTTTAACTGAGTTCATAATATTTTTATTATATAAATATCTTCATTTATGATAAATTACAATCCTAAAGTTTTAGCGTTAGAAATACCTTGTTTTATAGTTTTTATTCTATTTTTAATACCGTCAGTTTCTTTTTGAGAGGTAAATACATCTGTTGTCTTTTTGTTTGGCCAAGAGTTAGTAATAAACTTAGCGATGTCTTCAGCCATTTGGTCTTCTGTTTTTGTAAACACACTATTTGTTTTAAATGTTTTAATTTCATTAACTCTATTACTAAGAGAACTAACCATAAAAGTAATAAATTTATCGAAATCCAAAAACGATGCAAATGAACTTTGGGTATTACTGCTATTCAAACAGAAATATTTGTTATCCATATCGGCTTTTCTCGCACCATAATTAAATTCTACATTGTTTTCTACAATATCTAATTTAATTGCTCCCATATTCCAATTATATGCCCTAAATCCAGTAGATGTTGAACTTGATAAATACATTATTGACCATAGAGCGTAATTCACTTTATTTCTAACTTTAACTTCGAGTGTTTGTGTTTTAGCCGTAATGGTTTTAAATGCCTCTTGAAAATTAATCTCTTTAGATGTTGGTGTTGCGACCTCAAATTCTTCATAATCTTTATTTACTCTACAATCTTGATTTTGATTAAGTTGAGCATCATTAGTATTCTTACCTGCCGATTCCGCCTGTTGTTGAGGTGTGTTAGCCGATGATGAAGATTTAGTGTCTTTTTGTTGAGTGTTTCTACTAATTATGGAACTGATTAAACTTTCTCTCATACTTTGTAAATAAGAGTCTAGTTTTGGTAAAGAGTATATTGCCTGTCTTATACCTTTAAAGGTTGTGTCAAAAGTACCAGGTGTTATATTATGTTCTACTTCCATAATCATATATGGGCCACTAAACATTGGTACGTGTCTCAGATTGAAATACATTGTTGGTTGTATCAATGCATTACCCATCATACTTACTGAACAAGAATAAGACCTATTTTTATAAAGATTATAAAGTGAGACGTTCTGTGTTGAACTTCTTTTTCCTGAGGCTGAGTTAGCCATATCGGATATTGTTGCCAAAGATTCTGATGTCGCCTTTCCTGCGTCTTGTGAAACTGAAAAGTTTGTGAATATATTCTGATTTGTAGTACCAATATCCACATTAAACCCAACAACTCTATTAGACATTGCCCAATCTTTTTTACCTGCTTGGTCTTCAGTTAGTGGAACCTCTCCGACTCTTTCTAATTTGAATCCATCATTTTTAAATCTATATTCACCTTTTAAGTCCAAATGCTCTGACGGTTTACCGGCGTATAAACAAACCATTTTAGATGTAGATTTTCTATAATCAACTGATGTAAATGTTCCAAACAAGGAGTTTGCAAATTCTAAAGTTCCCTCAAGTTTAGGTTCAGGATTTTTTGTTGGTGAATCAACATTATAAAAATTAACATATGCCGGTAAAGGCATCATTTGAAAGTTGTTTTCCTGTAGTATTGATTTAATATACGCCAACAAATTACTACTCATATTAAGGTTTGATAGTAAATCGTTTAATTTATTTATGTCAACAATTATTTTATTACCAATGTCTCTACTAGCCCTATCAAGTAATAAAACGTCTTCAAATAATGTTCTATTTGATAAATCAATTCCCGCAATCCACTTATCATTCAAAGCTTTAAGAGTTTCCCAAAGTTCTACCTTTGCTTGAGTTCCAAATAACACACTATTAACAACATCTCTAACAGGTGATGTATTAACATCAGGTAATGACGTATTTAGTTTTTTTGTCATATAATCAAAACTTGAGTTTTGTAAATTAACATTTTTTGATACGTATGAACTTAAATCGTTTCTGAATTTATCGGCGGTATATGTATTATCCTCTGATTTTTTGGTTGCATATATTCTAATTAAAGGATAAAGTTTTGATACTGTAATTTCTGAGAACTCAATATCATTATCAATGAAAAAGTCAAATACCGTTGAGCCAGTATCCGTGAATTTTATTTTTTCTATTGCCGTGTCCCCTACATATAAATTTAATGTTTGCCAAGCATTTGGGTAATTTGTTTTTGACTGCACTAATGTAGTACCATTACTCTGTGTTGGAAGAGCATTTGGTGTGTTAGCATTATATGATTGGTACTGAATTGGGTCGAATATTACATCGACACCTGAATTAGGGTTTATCGCAGTTGTTTTAGGTGAAGTTATTGATAAAAAGGTTTTTTTATCAAATTGACCAGCGTTGCCTATTTTTAATAATACATCATAAGTGATGAAACTTTTTAATTGATTTTGGAAATTATTAAACTGTTGTTCTTTAGCGGAATTTATGTCTGATATTCCGGTTTGACCATTCGGTATTGATATTTCACACATTTTTGAAAACAACATATGAAAGTTCTGAAATGAACTTTCGATTTCAGAAAAAGAACCATTTGCAGGCATGTCGACCATTGGTTTAAAATCGTTTCTATTTGTAGAAAACTTCAAGAACAAATCCTCGAAATAATCCAAAATTGTTTTTTTGAATGTAGGAATCAAGTCGTAGATTTTCGTATATCCTGTTCCTCCATTTATTAAAAAGTTTTCTTGGTTGTCTGTGTTAGTATATAATGATTTAATATACTCATCAGGAGCGGGTTTTGATAAACTTTCATTTTGAAAATACCCGTAATTTGGTGCTGACCAAAATAATCGAGCAGAACCATTATACATATTTTTATTATTTTTAACTTCAATCTTCAAAGTAGGGGCATAAACCGTAGAACTTAGATTGGTGAAACATTCGTTGAATGTTTGATTAAATGTATTACCGAAAGACGGCATTGGAAAAATCGAAGTTTTAGACTCATTTGGTAGATAAACTGACCAATAATTCATCGTCAACGTCCTTCCTGTATTAGAAGTATCGAATCCTTGACTTAAATTGGCAAATCCTTCTCGTTTTATTTGTAATGAGTATTTATCAATAGCGCTTTGAATATCGATATCCGTGTAAGTGTTTCCTGTTATTACGTCATAACCATTAAAAAAATATGAGAAGTCATTTATTAATTTTGGATAAAAACCTAAATTAAATACTGACCTAACATTCGTATTGGCTGAAAGTTCGTTTTGTAGCGTTATAGTTGTAAGGGTTGTTTCCCCTATACCTGTAAAAACATAACTCTTTGTTGTTGCAGAACCTATTGGGTCATAGTTTTTTAGATAATCAAAATCAGTCCATACGTCATCTAAAATATCTACATTATCTTCAATATGTCTTTTATATCTGTGCCAAATTGAACCGTATTTTAAAACCAAAGAATATGGTACTTTATGAACACCTGAATATTTTTTGAAGCACGAGAATATATAGTCCAAATTTTCGACAGTAGTTCCGGCTAAGTTTTTGTATTTTTCACTTGGAGTGCTTAAAGGTAATGAATTTAAAAACAAATACGCAGATTTTACAAATGGGTTGTTTAAACCTAGTTTTATCCTGTCAACACCATTTTGAATTGAATTCAAAAAGTAAGGGGTGTTTATCATTGATGTGGTCTGTAATGAACCGACTTCGCCGCTATATACATTAACTATAGAAGTGTAGTTAATGGACCCTTCAGTAACGATTTGATTGGTTAAATTTGTTGCGGTCCTATTTGAATAGAAATTTTTTATCGTTGTTGTGTCTAAAATCCCATTATTAGGATTAAATGTTAGATTTGTTTTACCGACGAAATTAAAATTAGTGAAAGGTCTTTTGGAGTTAGATGAATCGGAATTATTAAAGTTACAAACCACTTTTTTGAGTCCATCATACTCAATTACTTTTTTAGTATCAAAAAAAGATTCTACATTTTGTAATGATTGACCATTAGATACATTATTTTTTAAATAATTGAGATTAGTGAACGGGTAGGTATCCAAAAAGTCCGGGGTATTGTTTGCGGTATTTTTTATATAGTTTTGTATTTTGTCAATACCTGGAACACTATTAGAGGATTGGTCGGGATTATTTATCTTAGAGAAAATAGTACTATCATAAAAATACCAATCTTGCTCAATATAGTTTTTTATGTATGGTGTCGTGTAAAAACCTCTAGCGTATGTTTGCCAAGAACCTCCTTCTCCTGTGTTTGAGATGTGTTTAAGCACACCATTAATGTTAGATGAATTTAAAGAAAATTCTTTTAACTTTTTGATTAAGAATACGTTTGATGCGCCCAATGAATTGGAAATATTAGTAAATTCAGTTTCACCTATTAATTCGTGTATTGATTGTGATTCAGGATTTCCTCTGTTTAATCTACTGTAGTTAGTTATAAAATTCATTCTTTCCCAAAGTTCATAGATGAATTTTATTTCCTCTTTATTCAAGTATGCGTCGTTTGTAAATGGATATTCTATAGGATTTAACATCAATCTAGTTACAGATTGTTCATTTGCATTTGGTAAACTGTCAACCGGTATTTCAGTTAATTTTTGAGTATAACCCTTGATTAATTCTTCAACAAATTCAACTTCAGGCCAAACGTCATATCTATAAGATTGGGTTATTGCAGCGTTATTGGCATCTCCAGGATATTTTATTTCAAAAACATTTTCACCATCTACGGTTGTCTCAACTATGTATTGAGGCCAAGGGAAAACAAAAGGATTATTAGCGTCGGAATTGGTTTGATTTAAAATAACGCTTTTTCTAACATCACTATCTTTTTGGTTAAAAGCGCTTTTATGTACATCATCCATTAATCTTAAAAACGCTTCGCCATTCGCAAAAAACACTGCCAAAACATTTCTGATTGTCGGTATAAATCCTATCGAAAATGCACTTCCATCTTTAAGAAGTTTGTTTAAATCGTCGGTTATTTTTTTTAGAATATCACTCTTTTTTTGTATGAGTTCTTTACTCATTTTTTTTGTTCGTTCTATAAAAGTATCGTAACCATCAACTGTTTTACCTTCAAAAGCGTAAAAATATGTTGTCGCACCCGTATTATCAGGTGCTTTATTTTTTAATGCTAATTCTAATTTGGTTTTAGCCTCGAAGTCCACAGGTCCACCCGAAAATGTTGGGTTTGTAGATGCGACATTTCCTTGAGCCAAGTATGTAGCGGGATAATCAACCTTTTCGGGGTCTAATTTAAACTCTATCCACTCAGGTAATTCAGATATTACTTTTATTTGTTTAACAACATCTTTTTTATAATCAATTAAATTTTTAACCTCATAGTTTTTATTTTTACCCAAAGATGGATTATCATCTAACTTTTTATTATTATCGACAATAATTTTAACTAATTCAGCGGTAGCCCTCACTACCTTAGCTTCTTCATTATATTCTTTCTTAAATTGATATACTCTTTGTTTGTCCTTAGTTATTATGACAGCATTTTGGTCCATATAATCGGAAAACCACGACTTGACATTAGGGTCGGTACTAAAGACGCTCTTTTGATAATTTGTTAAATCATTATTGTAATTATCTATATCTGACAACGCCTGCATATCACCAGCGTTTCCAAAATCTGTCAACACTTCTTTTATAAACGTGTCTAATTTTTTTTGGAATTGGGCTAAGGTCAGTTTTGGAAAATCTGAAGGTATTAAACCCTTGGCTATATATTCATCATAAACCGATGATATTTTTTCGTATCCGCCATAAACTTCACCATCTGATAAATTAGATAAGTTTGCCAACGGATTGGATTGCGGTTGTTTTATCTGAACCTTTGACTTAAACATATATGGCACCGCCATCATATATGACATATTAAGTTCAGATAACATAGAATATTTGTAGGTGTAAAACTTCAACCTTACAACGAAATTGCCTGAATTAGTATCAAAAGATGCATTGAAATTTTGTAACATCAATTGGTACCTTATCGCTTGACCATAGAAACCTTTCATAGTCAAATAAAATTTTGGGTAGGGTAGGTTGAAGAATGCCGCGTATGGTGATTTGTCACCTAATTCAAATAAAGCCCTTCCTCTAACATCTTCTAAAGTCACATTAACTTCAGGCATGAAAGATAATGTTGTTTTAACTTGTATTTGAGTTATACCCAATAAAGAAGTTTCTTTAATACTGTCACTCAATAAATTTGGGTCATCCTCGTAAGCCCTAAAAGTTTCAGGTGGCTTTGTTTGGTCTCCTGTGAATGAGTCTATATAATTATTTGTTAAATATTTTGAATTACTTGGATTCAAAAAATTAATTTTCGCTAAAGATACTGTTTGTATTTCGGAACTTTCGATACCTACGGTCAGTTTTGACCTTGGGATTACCTCGGCTTCTAAATTCGCGTACATAACTAAATTTTCGTGCTTTACTAATCTTTGTTTTGCCCTACCATCACTATCAATGATTTTGTTAGGGTCTGCCACGAAAATATTTTGATAATCAAACTCAACTAAAATATTTTCACTGTTATCTGCCATAATAATAGAAATGTGTTTCTAAAGCCCCTTTATAGTCCTGTAAAGATGGTAATAAAGGAAACGGTATTGTCAATACTGTTCCATCCGGTATTTCAAATTCGTTAGATGAGAACTGTGGATTGGATTGTAATATTAACCAACCAAAAAAAGGAGAATTATAAAACTGTTGAGAGACTTTATCTAACCTTGATTGACCTTGTTTGTAAATGTAAACACGGTCAGTTGTCTTTGGGGTCAACTTGACATATGGGACTACAGTTTGTTGACCATTAACTAAAAAATTATTGTATCTGTTGTAATACTCCAAAGCCATATCAATTAAATTTTTTCTTACCGTTAAATTTATTTTCGTCACCAGTATTTAAAGTTGATGCTAAATCTAAAAACTTCTGTTTTTGTACATCGGTTGGTGAAGCTGACTTCATATAATCTAATTCCCTTCTATTAGAAAGTTTATTAAATGGGTTAAAGAAGTTTACGTACTTATTGTATTTTACCGCCGCTCTTATTTTGAGATTATACTTTTTGTTTTGGTTTTTTTGTTCTTTTATAAAGTTTTCATGCATTGAATCTTGCCCTATATTGAAGTCTATCGAATCAATAAATCTTAACCCAAGAACCTTATTCATAACATCTTCAGGTTTTTTCGGTACAGTAATTTTATTTCCACCAATTACGTCACCGTCAGGTAGTAGAACCTTTTTGAAGGCCTCCAAATTGTTCTTATCCAAGAATATCTTTGACATCAACATAAAAAATCTTTGTTCCCATTCCTGTCCTAAAATATCTGAACTATATATGAAATTAGTATCGGGTTGTGATAATATATCTTCAGCATAAATAAATTGTAAGAAATCTTGGTACTGTAGTGGCATCAACGCATAATCAGCTTTCAAATCCGTTTGTGAATCTCCTGATAAATTGTACACAATTACCTCACCATTATCCAAAACCTTACCATCTATATCAGAGAAAATTATATTCATTTTATCTAAAGAAGATATTAAAGTAATTTCTTGATTGTAAAGTTGTTCTAATTCAATATCAATACCGTTAACAAAATCTTGTCTCATGTTTTCTACGTAGTTCAACATATTAGTTCTAATTGTTGTAACAACTGTTCCACCTGAAGAGAATCCTTTATTCAAGTAGAACTTTATTATTGTGTTATTATCGGAAGTTATATCATTTTTAACATCATCAATTAACTTATTCATTTGTTTTTGTGTTTCAGAACATTTACCAAATAACATAGCAGTATCACTTGTTGATGCGACCTGACCTTTTATGTATTTTCTTTTAGTAGTAATTGTTCTTACAATACCGTAATTGTAACTTTCCGATAATGAAGTTAATTTACTAATCACTGAACCAAAATATGTTTGCGATTGGTCAACTATTTGTTTCATTAACTCTCTATAACTTAATCTTCCTGTTTCTGTAACATCAGAGAAGGTTTGTGATGTCTTACCAAGTATGTTTGAGGTGACATTACCAATAGTTTTTCCTACGGAATTTGGTTGTATGTTAGTAGGCGTTGACGGTTTTATCTCAGTATTTATTTTCTTTTTCTCATCAATAAGGGCATCTAATTTTGTCACGTCTTCGGTTGCAACTGACCTCTCATCATATATTTCCGTGTTGGCGTAGTAATTGAATGATAGTGCATTTTGTAAGTCTTCTACAGGTCTTGCTAATCCTTGACCACCAATAAAATCAAAAGAAAGTGTAATATTAGCAATCATAGGTTGGAATCCGATACCTTCCGGATTCATATCATAAAGTTGCTCGTAGGTAATTTGTAAACTTTTTGGTATTATTTTAGTATGATAAAAATCACCAACTCGTAATACTAAAACAGGTGGAGCACCAAATGCTGTATTTACAGAATCATTATATTTAGGTAACCCATCCTCACCAATAACAGGTATAGTATCACCAGGTCTCACACATTGATTCAAAAATGTTAATCTAGAGTTTAATCCTTCAGGTGTTATTGAGTGGAATGACGGTGAGAAAACTTTTAATTTCTTTCTGAGTTCGTCGTAAATGAATGGGTCTTCGTTTTTAAGAACTTCAAAATAATCACACTCGGTTAGTAAATCTCTTAATACTCTTTTAGACAAACCAGGTCTATTAATTATGTTTTCAGTAGTTGTGGTTTTCGCTTCTTTGGTTATTTTTCTTCCTGTTATTCTTTCTTCGGTTCTGGCTTTCTCCGCAGTTTTATTTCCAATAACAACGGTATCTGCGGGGTCGGGTAAAACTTGTACGGGGATTACCTCGATTTTCATAAATCTAACACTTCTACAAGCCATAGAATCAGTCGTATATGTGGCGTCAGCATCTGTCATTGTTTGACCTGACTTTGGTCCACTTTCATATGTAGGGTTAGTCGTACAAGTTGCGGCTTCAAAATATTTATCACCCGAACCTTTAGCCGATACATTGGTCGCCGTTTCTCCTTGTGGGTCTTCTTTTATCTTTAATTTTTTTTCATCAATGTATTTTGAAAAAGTTATAGGGTCAGGGTCTCCCCCTAAACTATAATTTCTAAAGTATTGTATTACAGAGTTAATTCTTCTTTTGGATAAATTTAAATTATAGTCATCGGAGGCACTTGCAGATGCCGAACTTTCCATCTCAATTACAACATCATTTCCTTCTTTAAGAATATTATATAAATCTATTGCCATCTCTTTATCAATGGTCTCGAAGTTATATTTAATCACTTGGTCAAAAAAGTTTCCAACCCCTTCTTTATTGTTTTTCGCTTTAGTTAAATATATATCTTTTCTCCCGATATAAGTAGTATAGTAACTATTATAAGGGCCGTCTGCGGTTATCCCTTGGCTAGGTGGTGGTATATTGTTATCAAAATAAAACCCTAATCCGATATATTTGTTCAAGTTAGCAGTCTGTACGTCAGAGTCGTCAGTTTTTGGACCTACCTGTTCAGGTTTATTTGGCTCTATAGTAATAGTTTGAACTATGTTTTCATATTCCGCAGGGCTTGTTGTTAGAATTTTTTGGATTTCTTGTAGAGCAGTTCTATTTACGGTTCCGTATTTGGACGCTAAATCATATAAATCGTATTTTTGACAACCAGCAAAAAATGATTCCAACATTTTATTTGCGTTAATCGGTGTCTCATTTGCCAAAACTTTGTTTACCAAAATGTTTAAAACTGATGGATGGTCAACAACAATCTTCCAACTTAAACTTCCGTTTCTTGATGTGTTTTTATAGGTATATATTGGTTCAGGTCTACCAAGGAATGCTTTTTCATCCCAATTTGCGGTAGATGAATCATTAAAGGTTAATCCATATGGCGGAAACCACATAATTCTACCTCCGTTAGGACCTTTTTCACATTCGGCTAAATCCTCATATGTATATCCTTTTCTTGCCCCTGACCTCCACGCTAAGTTCTCTAAAGAGAACATATATTTTTTTACAGAACCTCCTGATACATTTGTAGAATTTTCTCCTTTTAATGGAGCAATATTTAAATTATAAGTGTTATCTAAAATTGTATTTTGAAATCTTCTTCCATAACCTGAAATACCTTCAGGTTTTTGTAATCTATCATACGTACTATACGTGTCGGCTTTTGTGAAAACTCTACAATACTCCTCACCTACTTTCTGTTCAAAAAGAGGGTCTTTATAAGTTACAACTTGAGAACCTTTAGTTATTTGTTTGTATCCGTCGTTGAAAACCTTACTTACTTGATTGATTGCGGTTCCAACGTGTTTAAGTCTTTGTTCTCCTTGCAATCTATCTGCAGATTCAATTAGTCTTTGAGTGTCATCTAAAATGGACCCAGGCTTAAATTGTATTTCGGTTGAATAGAACTTACTTTGTCCTGCCTTGTACTTCGGTGAAACCCATATAAAATTACTTTCTAAATTTCCTTGGTCTATTACCGCACCTGATTGAAGACCGAAATTTATCCTACCTATGTTTCCCTCATAATCTTTAGCCAAAACATCGGGTCCATATACAGGTGCTTGGGTATCTCTACCATAGGCGTCTATTGGTACCGCATTGATTGGTGATGTGGCGTAACTCGGTTCAGAAGTTATTGAACCTACATAATAAGCACCCGGTAATTGTAATCCAAAATTATCTAATAGATTATTAACACCTGTTGTCAATAGATTACCTAATAACCCACCTGCAACTGAATTACCATATGCTGGTCTGTAAATATTATACGATAGATTGGAAAATAGAATCCCTTTTTGACCTTCATTAGTATTCGCTAAAAATATTTGAGATGGATTTATTTGTCTCGTAAGACTTCCATTAAATAACCCTCCTACAGTTGTGCTTCTTCCCGCAATCAGATTTATGGCTTCACCTAAAGTATCAGTAGTTCTACCATTTAAACCATCTAAAAAGTAATCACCAGGTATTGGTGAGACAGGTTGATATGCACCCTCTAATTTACTTTCGAAAGTATCATTTGTACTAGTTGTAGTGATTTTGAAACTAACAGAATTTTGACTACTTATATCATTTTTTAGATATACCGCATTTGTTTCTAATAATAAATCTTTTAGAACTTGTACACCAATTTTTGCCAAATACGAATCTTCGGAAATCGAACCCGGAGTTCCTTGTATATTAGTACTTTTTAATATGTTATAGGCAGTATAAGTGGATGCGATTATTTTAGCACCAGGATTATCATTTCTAAAAACAGGAGTCCCCGAACCATCTTCAGGAAATAAGATTTCAGGACTTGATAAGTCAGGTAACGTTTGTTCGTAAGTTATACTACCTTGAGCCTCAGAATTAATTCCATTAATATTATATGGTTTTAAATTCAATAAAACTAGATTTTCTCTAAATGTTTGAGAAGGAGCGTACGATAAAAAACTACCGTTTGATGGAATATCTACATCATCTGGATTTACATTAACGGGCGTTGTTGGCATTTTTCAGAGTGTTCTAAAAAATAAATAGATTGAGTTTCGTTTTTTTAGTGTTTGTATAATAAATTATTAACCCCCTCCGAAACCTGGAGGTATTACAGATTGGCCACCCGAAAGTTGTCCGTATGCGCTTTCTTTATTTTTTATTTGACCAATAAGTGCAGATGTAAACTCACCACTGTTAATTTTTTTAGTAACCTCATCAATTATTAATCTTGAAGCATCATTTTGGACTCCTCTAACATCAACAACTACAGTAATTTCTCCACCAACATTAGTTGTATTTTCTGTCTTCATTGTTAATGGTGCAATTTCTGCATTATTTCTTACCGCACTTTCAGGTAGTTTAGATTCAGTTATTTTTTGTAACCCGTCTATAGTTACACCTGCCATATTTTTTTCAGGTGTAATCATAGGTGTTTCTTTAGCACTTTCTATTTTTAATGGTTCTTGCTCTATTTTAAGTTCTTTTAGTTCTTGTTTTTCAACAACTGTGGGTTCAAAATTTTTAACACCTGATACTTTATTTTCAACAGATGTGAATGCATCTCCGAACTTATCAATCATAGGTTGGATTAACGTTGAGTAATTTTTGTCGGGAGTTGTATTTGATATAAATTTATCATAATTAATATCCATTTTATTTTCTTTGGTCGTTTCTTTCAAAGAATTTAGATTATCAGAAAATTTATCAGTTTGATTTGATATGGCACTAGCAATAGAACTAGTATCAAATTCAGGTATTTTAGGAATTTCAGGTTTATTTTCAACAAACTCTTTTTCTTTTATAATTTCATTTGTCTTGGTTTCTTTGTTTTCGACAATTGTTGGTTCAAAATTTTTAATACCAGATACTTTGTTCTCGACAGATGTAAACGCATCACTGAACTTACCTATTAGTGGGGTAATTAAGGTCGTAAAATCCTCATTAGATGACGTTTTAGAGGCAAATTTATCATAATCAATATCCGTTTTATTTTCTTTAGTAGTTTCTTTCAAAGAATTTATGTTATCGACAAATTTATCAGTTTGATTTGATATGGCACTAGCGATAGAACTAGTATCAAATTCAGGCATTTTAGAAATTTCAGGTTTATTTTCAACAAACTCTTTTTCTTTAATTGTTTCTTTTTGCTCTATTTGTTTGTTTTCGACTATTGTTGGTTCGAAATTTTTGATACCTGATACTTTGTTTTCAACCGATGTTAAGGTTCCACCGAACTTATCTATCATAGGTTGGATTAATGATGCGAACTCATCATTAGATGATGTTTTAGACGCAAATTTATCATAATCAATATCCATTTTATTTTCTTTGGTCGTTTCTTTCAAAGAATTGATATTATCGACAAATTTATCAGTTTGATTTGACATAGTACTAACAATAGAATTAACATCAAATTCAGGCATTTTAGAAATTTCAGGTTTATTTTCAACAAACTCTTTTTCTTTTATAATTTCATTTGTTTTAATTTCTTTGTTTTCT
>Ga0114973_10001201_pt1 | contig 19439 bp, 15 predicted proteins | sample M_140807_MF_Meta_FD_87025 | JGI IMG/M metagenome (GOLD analysis project Ga0114973, IMG submission 87025) | Freshwater microbial communities from Lake Montjoie, Canada to study carbon cycling - M_140807_MF_MetaG | ecosystem: Environmental > Aquatic > Freshwater > Lake | place: Lake Montjoie...
AAGAGTTTACAAGAGGGTTTAGGAGAAGTGCAAGAGATGATTGATATCTGCGATTTTGCAGTGGGCTTATCAAGACAATTGTATGGATTAACCATGCACAGCGAAAGACCATCTCATAGAATGTATGAACAATGGCATCCAATGGGTATTGTTGGCATTATTTCTGCATTCAACTTTCCAGTGGCTGTATGGAGCTGGAATGCAGCATTGGCATGGGTTTGTGGTAATGTAACTGTTTGGAAGCCTAGTGAGAAAACCCCATTGTGTGGTAATGCGATTCAAAAAATTGTAGAAAAAGTATTTGCGGATAATGATGTTCCAGAAGGTGTTAACAATTTAATTCAAGGAGGACGTGAAGTGGGAGAATGGATGAGCAAGGATACCAATATTCCATTGGTTTCTGCAACTGGGTCTACGCGCATGGGCAAGGAATTGAATAAAGAAGTGGCAGGCCGTTTAGGCAAAACTATTTTAGAATTAGGTGGTAATAATGCCATCATCATTACAGAACACGCCGATTTAGATATGTCTTTAATTGGCGCGGTGTTTGGAGCAGTAGGTACTGCAGGACAAAGATGCACAAGTACTAGAAGGTTAATTATTCATGAAAAAATATATGATCAATTTGTAGAAAAATTAGTGAAAGCCTACCAACAAATTAAAATCGGAAATCCATTAGATAGCAATAATCATATGGGGCCATTGATTGATAAAGACGCAGTGAAGATGTATTTGAATTCAATTGAAGCATGTAAAAAAGAAGGTGGTCATTTTATTGTAGAAGGTGGCGTTCTGGAAGGAGATCAATTTGCAAGTGGCTGTTACGTAAAACCATGTATTGCTGAAGCGAAACCTGAATATAAAATTGTACAACATGAAACATTTGCTCCCATCTTATACTTATTAAAATACAAGACCATCGAGGAAGCGATTGCCATTCAAAACGGAGTTCCACAAGGATTGTCTTCTGCAATCATGACTTTAAATATGAGAGAATCAGAATTATTTCTTTCTGCAAAAGGAAGTGATTGTGGTATAGCCAATGTAAATATTGGAACAAGTGGTGCTGAAATTGGCGGCGCATTTGGTGGTGAGAAAGAAACTGGAGGAGGAAGAGAAAGTGGATCTGATGCATGGAAAGCCTATATGCGCAGACAAACCAATACCATTAATTGGAGCACACAATTACCACTAGCTCAGGGTATCAAATTTGATTTCTAATTATTTCTATGTATAAATTTATCCTAATAATATCTTTCTACTGCTGTTCCCTATTTGCATGGGGACAGGATGCAAAATTTTGGCATTGGAAAGACCTTGAAAAAGATGGTGTACATGGCGTAAGTCTTCTTAAAGCGCAGCAGCTTTTAACAGACTTGAAGTTAAAGCCCACACCCATCATCATTGCTATTTTAGATGGCGGAATTGATACAACACATCCACAAATCAAACAGATACTCTGGAATAATCCAAAAGAAATTCCAGGCAATGCTTTGGATGATGATAAGAACGGATATATAGATGATATTCATGGGTGGAATTTTTTAGGCAATGCTGCTGGTCAAAATATCGACAAAGCATCAGATGAAAAATCAAGAATCTACCATCGCTATAAAAATGAATTTAAACAAGAGAAGATAGATAGTGTAGCCTGGGATGCAAAAAAGAAAGCCAATTATAAAACATGGCAACAAGCCGCTGCCGAAATAGTCTTTTCAGAAGAGGATGCAGCTAATTTATCTTTTATTAAAATGGCAAGAAATGCAGTCGTCAAGATGGGCCTTATTTTAATTAGAGAAATAGTGGATACTAATTTTACAACTGAACAATTAGAATCCTTCCAACCCATTGGAAAATTAACAGCAGATACAAAAATATCCTACCTAAGAACGATGCAGGCTTTAGGCATTGATCGGATTAGTGGATATCATTCAATAGTAGAGGATCTAAATGAATACATTTCAGGCAAAGACCAATCTGCCGTCTCTATAGACACGCCTCCGGAAGATCTAAGAAAAAAGATTATCAAAGACCAATACGAAAATTTCAATGATCAATATTATGGTAACAACAATATCACTGGGCCAAATGCAAAACATGGTACGCATGTAGCTGGCTTGGCCGCTGGTATTGTAGATACTAATTTTACCAAATCCAACTTTAGCAATCCTATTCAAATCATGGGGGTGCGCGTGGTGCCAGATGGGGATGAATATGATAAGGATATTGCTTTAGGCATTCGATATGCAGTTAACAATGGTGCTAAAGTGATCAATATGAGTTTTGGTAAATCCTTCTCGCCCGAACAAGCATGGGTAGATAGTGCCATTCGATACGCTGCTTCTAAAGATGTATTGATCATTCATTCTGCAGGCAATGAATCTTATGACTTAAATAACAAATCAGTCTACCCTAGCCCTTTCTCAAATGTATTTAAAGACAGGGCAACTAATATGATTACCGTTGGAGCTAGTAGTGACCCCGTGATTGCAGAAAGTCTTTTAACGGAATTCAGTAATTATGGCAATAAAATTGTAGATCTATTAAGCCCTGGAAAAAAAATATATTCTAGTCTACCAAATCAACAGTATGGCTTTTTAGATGGTACTAGTATGTCTGCACCTATCTTAAGTCATATTGCAGCATTGGTTCGTGCTTATTTTCCAAAACTGAGTGCGACCGAAGTTAAAGCAATACTATTACAAAGTATTTGGAAACCAACTGACCCATCCATCAAATTGAACGAACTAAGCGCAGAAGGCGGAATCATCAATGCTGCATTAAGTATTCAAAATGCACAACAATATCAAAGAAATAAAAAATAACACCAATACATGTCTAGACCAAGCACCACAGAGTACGCATCATTTTTTCAAACCTATATCAATTATACAAGTGGAAAAGATTATGAGATTCTAGTAAAACAATACCATGACAGACTTGTAGATTCATGGAACGCTATTCCACCTGAAAAAATCAAGTACGCCTATGGCCCAGAAAAATGGACAATACAGCAAATGTTCCAACATGTAATAGATACAGAAAGAATTTTTGCGTATCGTGCCCTAGCCATTGCAAGACAGGATAAAATAGCCTTACCAGGTTTTGACGAAAATAGCTACGCGGCCAATGGAGATGCAAGCCACCGTAATTGGAAGGATATGTTAATTGAATGGAGAACTGTAAGACAAGCTACTAATTTATTATTTGCTTCATTTACACCTGAACAAATGAAAACAAAAGGCAATTGCAACGGGCACGATGTGACTGTGAATGCATTAGGGTTCATCCTCTTTGGTCATGCCCTACACCACTTACATGTTTTGAAAGAGCGTTACGATGTATAATTGAAATTGAGTTACACTTTGTATAACTCAATTAAAGAATTCAAAAAAATTCGTATAAAAAAAGAACCCCTAAATAAAATTAGGGGTTCTTTTTTGCCTTTCGGCCATACTCATTTTTTGAAGGGGAGATAAACCTTAAATATGAATGAGTCCCACATCGTGCGACTTAAATTCTATTATCAAATTACTTGCTAGCGTAGATATGTACAGCTAATTGAACTTGCGTATCAATTGCACCCACTCCGTAATTGATTCCAAATAAAGTTCTGTCAATTGGGAAGAATGCTTCAGCAAAGAAACCTTTCTCGTCTGCATTTCTGATGATTGCTTCAAAACTGATTTCTTTAGCAATGCCTTTGATAGTTACTGATCCGGTTAAAGTTGCTTTATCAGCAGTGGTATACTTTACTGCAGTTATATTAAAAGTAGCTTCCCCAAACTTAGCTACATCAAAAAAGTCAGCAGAAGATAAATGCCCCGCTAATTTGTCACCAGCAGGATCGGTTACTTTCATACCAGCCACATCTATCACAAATGATCCGCCAACCAACTTTTTGTCTTCAATTTTAACTGTACCTGACTTAACTGGGATAATGCCAGTATGGAAATCGCTCTTTTTTGAACCTGTGAAATCTACTCTACTCTTTTGGGCTGTCACTGTGAAAGTTTCAGCTTGTTTAGTACTAGTTGGATTGTTAAAAGAGAACAATACCACTGTGGCCAATGCGAAAACAGAACTAAGAATGATTTTTTTCATATTTGTTGTTTTAAATTTTTAAAATTTGCTTGAAGCATAAAATTAACAAAATTGGGCTCTTATTGTTTGATTTGATCTTAAAATAGAAACAATCTTTTGTTTATTCTATTGATAATAGTATCCCAAAGTTATAAAACAATGTTTAAACAACGAAATAAATGTTTACAGCTATTTTTCAATCTATTTTCTCCTCATAATCTGCGTTTTATGAATTATCTTTGCCAAAATTTCAGATTATGAACCTGCATGAATATCAAGCAAAAGAATTGCTTAAAAAGTACAATGTTCCTGTTCAAGAAGGTGTAGCCGTTGAAAATGTAAAAGACGCAGTCGATGCCTACCAAAAAATTGTAACAGACACCAATAACAAATTTGCTGTTGTGAAAGCTCAAATTCACGCAGGTGGTCGTGGTAAGGGTAAAATCAATGGATCAGAACAAAGAGGTGTAGCTGTTGGTAAATCAGCAGAAGACATCGAAAACTTTGCAAAAAATATACTTGGTGGCACATTGGTGACCATACAAACTGGCCCTGCTGGAAAAGTAGTAAGCAAAATTTTAGTTGCTCAAGACGTGTATTATGAAGGTCCTCAACCAACTAAAGAATTATACTTGTCTATCTTATTAGATCGTGCTAAAGGCATGAATGTAGTGATGTATAGCACCGAAGGCGGCATGGATATCGAAGAAGTAGCCCACAATACCCCAGAAAAAATATTCAAAGAATGGGTACATCCTGGTGGTGGCTTACAAGGTTTCCAAGCAAGAAAAATTGCTTTTAACTTAGGTTTAAGTGGAGATGCATTTAAAAGCTGCGTAAAATTTGTCACTAATTTATACAATGCATACGTTGGTTTAGACTGTGGTATGTTAGAGATTAACCCTCTTTTCAAAACTGCTGATGACAAAATCATTGCAGTAGATTGTAAAATGAATATTGATGATAGCGCATTAATGCGTCATCCAGATTTATTAGCTATGAGAGATGTATCAGAAGAAGATCCTACAGAAGTAGAAGCAGGTGAATTCAATTTAAACTTTGTAAAGTTAGACGGTAACGTGGGTTGTATGGTCAACGGAGCTGGTTTAGCAATGGCAACGATGGATATGATTAAGTTAAGTGGTGGAGAGCCAGCTAATTTCTTAGACGTAGGAGGTTCTGCCAATGCACAAACCGTTGAAGCTGGATTCAGAATTATCATGAAAGATCCAAATGTAAAAGCGATTTTAATTAATATATTCGGTGGTATCGTTCGTTGTGATCGTGTTGCTGCTGGTGTGATTGAAGCATTCAACAAATTAGGCAATATCGACATTCCAATCATTGTACGTTTACAAGGTACCAATGCGGTTGAAGCAAAAAAATTAATAGATGAAAGTGGATTGAAAGTTCAATCTGCTATCTTATTGAGTGAAGCGGCAGATTTGGTGAAGCAAGCTGTAGCCTAGTTTTTATAAGCATTTTTTTAAAATAAAACGCTTATAAAAACACTCTACTTATTTTTTTATAATGCCTCGATTTTCGAGGCATTATTTTTTAATTTAAGCCTAAATTATTTCTATAAAATCATACATCACTAAACTACTTGTACTACCCTTACCTCAGTTAATCCACTGAAAGAATACACATGTCCAGTCATCACTTCTACACATTCAATGCGTATACGGCGTTTTTTTATTTTTTTAAATCGCTTCCCCTTTTCTGTTTCAAATAAAGTACCATCTGGTAAATGTGCAACAAATGCCATCCCCTCTTTTTTAGCTTTATCATAACGCCTCAAAACCAGTAATAGTGCAGTTTCCCCATTGGCAGTTGCTGCAGGATTGAGCACCGTTTTTTTAAGCGATTTTTTAATATCTATGGGAAATAAATCTAGTTGGATAAAGTCTGCTAGTAATAAACCATATAAGTATTTCCATTCTTTACCATGTGCATCGACCCTGTTTTTATATTGTTCATAACAAAGCAAATGACCCAATTCATGCAAGAGCGTGATTAAAAATTCATACTGATTTAAATTCCCATTCACCGAAATCTTATGGTTGGCACCCATCACAGGATGTCGATAATCCCCCAATACAGACTTCCTTGCTTTGGTGACTGTTAAGTGTACTTTGTATTGATGAATCAAGGCCAAAACAGGCTCAAAAGCCCCCTCTGGTAAATAAGCTTTTAGCGCGTGAAGTGGATGTTCAACTTTTGACAATTGATTTAATTTAAGCGTCTTTTTTTATTTTAGTCCACCCTATTTCGATCCATGTATACAAGAGATACAAAGCCATTGCAATGATTAAATTATAGTTGCCAATAGGTGCTTTTTTTTGGATAGCATACCATAATGCTGATCCGCCAAAAATAATAAACTTAATCATGGCACCAGTCATCACAGATCGAATCATCACATTGGGTTTACTGAGGTCTACTTGACTAATTCTTTTGAAATTAAAAAACGCTATCATAAATAAAATACCATTCACTATTAGGATAAACTTGCTATTAAGTGTAATCAAATTAGAGCTATTCTGTAGCAATAGCGATAAAGCAAGTACTGCAAAAAATAAGGCAAATACCGGAAGAAACTTTTTTTGAAAATAGATATTCATTTACTTTTTTGATTTAAGTTGGGTATCCCTAACAATTTTGAATAATGAAAATACAATAAATAAGGAGGGCAAAATCCATAAAAAAAGGGGCGCTACCCTTTCCATTTTTTGATCCATATATTTCCCTAAAAACATCAAAAGCGTTAAAATAATTGCCCATTGACTGGCAAGACCAGCAAACTTACCCCATTGTATTTGATCGGTTTTATTATTCATCTACACACAATTAGTCTAATGAGGGTAAACTCTCAGGAAGTGTGAGAGGGATGGTATCTAATTGTTGTGGATTCCCTTCTGATAATACTTTTTTGATGCCTTCTATATATTGTTCTTTATAATGAACCGCTTGTTCTAAAGAATCAGTACGAATTTTAAGCAATTCTAATGCGGATCGGCTTTCCTTAGTCCCGTACCCTGGAATATAATATTTTAAGGGTGTAAATGCAATTAAAGCAATTGTTAATCCAACTAAAAACATAAAAGCAATACTGAATCCAACATACACTGATTTACTAGATAATCTAAACGCAATGACCTCGTCATAGGTGTCGTCATTGGTCACTACCAATCGATAAGTACTGCTGCGTCTTTTAAAAGTATTGTTAATATCTAAGTTTGCCATAATCTTTATTCTGTATAAAGGTACAACCTTTGCTTTATTTAAACAGAATATGCCGTATTTTTAAGGTGTTTTTAAGCCTATGCAACAAGATCATATACATCCTCATTTTAAACGCATCATTTGCTTGTTTGCGATGGCCTTACTATTCCTAATTGGCAGTCCAATTTATGCCCAGGACACCACAAAATCTATCTTGGATGTTAATAATTCAAAAATTGTAAAAAAAACCAACCAATTCCTAGATACCACCCAAAAAAAGATCAATAACTTTATCAATAAAAAAATTGAAAGAGTAAGAGATAGCTTAAATAAAAAAACAAATAATCTTTTGGAAAAAACTGGCTTCATTGAAATAGAAAAGCCCCTTCCTTATGAACGACTTTTAGATAAGAAATATACCCTAGGGCGTCGCGCCTACCAAAATACTGTATCGCAGTTTAATTATTTATTTTACGCAACCATTACATTAAATGAAATCATCCAAAAAGCTAGGAATTTACATGAAGATGATTACACAGAATTACTCCCTTTCTATGATTATGATTTAAGCAACACAGCAAAAGAATCCATTGATTCAATCATTTATAGGTGCAATGCGAATATTGTTTTACATGATTTAAGAAGTAATTATGTAGATGATGCTTATTTGTTATTAGCAAAATCTTACTTGTTTCATAAAGATTTTGATACTGCTGCAAGTATCTTACAATTCATTAATTATTCATTTTATGAAAAAGCAGATGGCGCTGACCAAATCATTGGTAGCAATCTAAATAAATCTGGCAAATTCAGTATTGCCTCAGCAGAAAACAATCGTGCTTGGGAAAACAAAAATGTCAGAAATGAAAGCATGATTTGGCAAGCAAGAAACTATTTTGAAGCTGGTGAAATTAATGAAGGGATCAGTTTATTGCAATTATTGAAAACAGATGCAGGCTTCCCTAAACGCTTGTACCCCTTTTTATATGAACAATTGGCTTATGGCTATTACTTATCTGGCATGAATGATAGTGCAGCAAATTATCTTATCAAAGGTTTAGAAAATGCGCAAGATATACTCACAAAAGCAAGATGGTCATTTCTAATTGCGCAATTATATGAAAAAGAACAAAGAATCGACCAAGCTTATATTTGGTATAGAAAAGCTGGCGCAATTGCTTCCAATCCTATCATTGCAGTATATTCTAAAATATCTATGACAAGTATTGAAGCGAATCGAGGAGAAAAATCATGGGAAGATTTAGCCAACGCATTAGAACGTTTATTAAAGAAAGACAAATACAGTGCTTTTGCAGATATCATCTATTATGAAATGGCGCAACTTGCGTTGCGTAATCAATCAATTTCAAAGGCAAATCAATGGCTGATTGCATCGATTCAAAAAAATGAAAAAAATAATAAACTAAAACAAAAAGCGCTCGTTCAATTAGGTGCTTTAAATTATAAAATCGATCGTTTTTCAATTGCAAAAATTGCTTACGATGAGTTAAGGGAGCTATTAAAATCCTACCCAAATTATGACCAAATCACTTTAAGAAAAAAATGGATAGCCAACATAGCAGACTTAGACGAATTAATAGCCAATGAAGATAGTTTGCAAATGATATATCATGCTCCAAAAAAGGATCAAGTTCAAATTGCAAAACAATGGCAAATAAGAACCAATTTAATCAAGTCCCAACAAAAAGATATATTGAATGACCCATTCAAGAATAAGGCATTATCTGTTCCTGTGAATTCAAATAATCAAAATATTAATACAGCAAAGCAAGAACCAAAATCAGACTTTTACTTTGACAATCCACAAAATGTAAGTTTGGGTATCGAGCAATACATGAATAAATGGGGTGATAGACCAAATGTGGACAACTGGCGTAGAAAAACAACCATTCAAGTAATAAGAACAAATTCTTTGAATACCAATGTAGATAGTATTCAAAGTAACAAATCATTGAATACGAATGAGGTTGAAATAAAAAATAGTGACACGATTAATATTCAATTGATTCAAAATGATATAGAATTATTACAATCAAAAAAAAGTTGGAATAAAAATAGCTTATCTATTGCAAAACTTTTTTTATACGAACTGGGTGATTTTGAAAAAGCATTACCAAGATACCAGGCTGTCATTCAAAAAAATATTGATTCTAATGCCACCGAAAGTGCTTTACTCGATTTGGCAAGCCACTACATGCATTTAGGAAAACCAACCATTTCTGATAGCCTGATACAACTCATTACAAGACAATTTCCTGAAGGGATTTATGTACAAAAAAAGAAAGCAAAAGAAAATCTTGACCGTATTGATAAAAATAGCTCAGAAGCCTATAAAACGGCTTATTTTCTAGCACAAATTGGAGATTGGGATCAATTTAGCGACCAAATGGAGGCTGCAGAAGCACTATTTAAGGGCACAAAGTGGAATACCCCTTATCAGTTTTTAAAAGTAAAAATGAATGCACAATTAGGTAAAGACAGCATAGCCATTGAATACTTAAATGATATTATTGCAAAAACTAAGAGTGAATCCATCAAGGCAAGGGCTAAAAATATTATCACTGAAATCAATAATAGAAAAATAACGGAAGCCTATCTTGCAGCATTAAAAATAGAAAAACCAAATAAATTGGTCAATGCCAAAGAAGAAGTACTTGAACAAGCTAAAATCCCTACAATTGTATTAAAGAATGATAGTAGTTTAAATAGCATCGGCAAAATAAATAATATGGCGCCAGTAAGTACTAAAAAAGACAGTGCTCAAACGCTAACTGTATCAAATCAAATTGTTTTCACCAATGATAGCTTAGAACAGCATTATATTGCTTTACAAACAATCAATGTTTCTGCTGCATTTGTAAAAGAAATTCAAAATGCTTTAAAAGATGTCAATGCAGAAGATTTCAGAAAACTAAACCTGGCAGTGACTTATGTTCAGTTTACAGATCAAAGTCATATCGTTTGGATTGGACCATTTACTAATGCATCTGATGGTCTAGCCTATATCAATAAAGTGAAGCCAAGATTAAGTACAGAAATTATTTCTTTCATTCCTAAAAAACAATACGATCTAACATTGATTGGAAAGTCAAATATCATTATGATTAATAATCAGGAGCAATTGGAACAATATAAGCGCGATAAGTCAAATTACAATTTTAAACCTTAAATGGTAAATAGTGAATTCAGAAAATAAAACAACAGCCAAAGAAATTAAAAAAGGGCCAAAAAATTGGGTAAGGCTATTTTGGAAATATTATCTAATTGCAGCAGGTGTCTTTTTACTGTTTATACTCATGCTTAATTTTGGATGGATTGGGGATATGCCCGATCTAGATGATATTGAAAACCCAACAGCCTCTTTGGCGAGTCAGGTATATGCACAAGATGGTACGCCCATGGGTAAGTTTTATTTAGAAGATAGAATTAGTGTGAAGTACAGAGATATCAGCCCCTACTTATTGCAAGCACTAGTTGCTACAGAAGATAAAAGATTTTATGATCATTACGGTATTGACGGCGAAGGCTTATTGAGAGCAGTCGCTTTTCTGGGCAGTCAAGGTGGTGCTTCTACCATCACTATGCAGACTGCAAAAAACTTGTTTACGGATAACTGGGGCACAAAAAATAAACTTTTAAGAATCATTCAAAAAATTAAAGAAAGTATCATTGCCATTAAATTAGAACGCAATTTCACTAAGCAAGAAATCATCACATTATATTTAAATACAGTTCCGTTTAGTGAAAATTTATTTGGCGTAAGCAATGCCTCTAGATCTTTTTTCCAAAAAGAACCAGATCGTTTAACAATCGAAGAAGCAGCTTTATTAATTGGCATGATCAATGCCCCTACTAAATACAACCCCAATAGGAATCCTAAATTAGCCATTGAAAGAAGAAACTTGGTATTGAATAGAATGGCTGGTCAAAAATACATTACCGATGATCAATCAGTTCAATTAAAAGCATTGCCATTGGTCACTAATTTTAAGAAGCTGGACGAGAACAATGGTCTAGGCCCCTACTTTAGAAGTTACCTGGGAGAGTATATGAAAAAATGGTGTAAGGAACATAAGAAAAACAATGGAGATGCTTATAACTTATATAGAGATGGTTTAAAAATTTATACCACCATTAACCCTCGCATGCAATTGTATGCAGAAGAAGCAGTTGCAAGGCATATGGCCTACTTACAAAAAGAATTTAATAAACAATCTAATATCAAAACAGGCGCTGTTTGGAAAGACTTTAATAACCAATTAGAATTAGCCGTTAAACAAACCGATCGTTGGAGGAATTTGAAACGTGAGGAGATGGAGGAAACTGATATCAGAAAAACATTTGATGAAATTTTACCAATGCGTGTTTTTGCATGGAATAAAAATAGATTCATCGATACCATCATGACACCAATGGACTCATTAAAGTACCATAAGCAAATGCTACAAACAGGTTTCTTAGCGGTAGACCCTTTTACCGGTGAAGTCAAAGCATGGGTAGGTGGGATTGATTTTAAGACATTCAAATATGACCATGTCAATATCAATACCAGAAGACAAGTAGGTTCTACCATGAAGCCATTATTGTATTCTTTGGCTATTGAAAAATCTGGCTTTACACCATTTAGTATTGTTCAAGATCAACAACAAAATTTTGAAGGTTATGGCATGGTACCCAATACGTCAAAATCTTGTACCGGACAAGCTATGCCAATGGCGCAAGCTTTAGCAGAATCTAGAAACTGTGCCACTGCTTATATCATGAAGCAAATCAATGGAGATGGAAACGAAGCAGCAAAAGAACTAGTAGCCTATTTAAAAAAATCCAATATTCAAGCAGAGATTCCAGCCTATCCATCTATTGCATTAGGTGCTTGTGAAGTATCTTTATTTGAAATGGTACAAGCTTATACGATGTTCCCAGGTGGAGGTTACAATGCACAACCATTTTTTATCAATCGTATCGAAGACAAAAATGGCAATGTATTAGAAAGCTTCTCCCCACAAAGAAGAAAAGTGATTAGTGAATTAACTGCCTACTCTGTGGTGAGTATGATGGAGGGTGTGATTTCAAAAGGTACCGGTAGAAGTATGTATTCTTATGATATTGGAACGCAAGCTGTAGCAGGTAAAACAGGAACGACCAATGACAATAGTGATTTATGGTTTATGGGATACACACCACAAATACTTGCAGGTGCATGGGTGGGTGCAGATGACCGATACATTCGTTTTACAGATAATTATTTTGGACAAGGTGCACATGGCTCCTTACCTATTTGGGCCTATTTTATGAATAAGGTTGCAAATGATCCAGCATGTAATTTAGATAGAAACGCAAGCTTTGTGAAGCCAGATAATTTAAGTACCGATTTTAATGTCAATTTTGTAGGTAAGGATTCAAGTATTGATTTAACCTTGCCAGACGAAGATGGAGAAGGCATTGAAGCAGAATCAGATTACAGCTTAATTTCTAATAACGAACCAATGATTGAAGTTCCTGCTACAAATAATCCTACAGTCAATAAATCTACCTTGCCTAAAAAGCCAACAATAGAGCCTAAACAAGTGACTACACCTGCCTATAAACCAAAAGCAGTCATGCCAAAGAAACAAAAATAAATGAAGATGGAAATCTGGGATAAGAAATTGTAATAGATAAATTGAGTCGCTTAAACTAGTGCATTACTTTTAGACTAATCTTTTTGCTTTAATGTGTATTGCAAAGTGAAATGATGGTAACTATTTTTTTGAAAAAAGCCTGTGCCATATTGAAATTGAATTCTTTTATAGGGAAATCCAAAGCCAGCACTTAAACCATTTAAACTATTGGCTTGATTGGGAAGGTTCAATTCGAATCTTCGAGCAAAATGATATCCCAAATCTAATTCAAAGTTTTCTCCAATATAAAATTGTGACCCCAATACAAGGTGGTTAAATAGATTTTGAAGCGACCCAGGCTTTTTATACCCCTCCGCATTGTAAAAATCCATATCATAATAGTTGTCATTCCATACAGATAATCGCTCTGCTGTCACCGAAAATTGCAAGGGCGCATTTTCTAATTTTTTAGACCAGCCAAGTATTAAATTCAATGGCAATTCTTCCTTCACCTGAAAATATTTTAATTGCGTCCCCACATTTTGTAATAAAATACTCCATTGTGACAGCCCATAAGGTGATAGGTATCTTACACCCACATCCATTGCAATGCCATTGGATTTATATGGACCATAATTAGATTGTATGAATTTTATTTGTGTGCCAAAATGAAAATTATCCCGATAGGTTTTTGCAATACCCACCTGAATTGCATATTCATTGGGATTGATGCTCCCATATTCATTACCTAATACATCTGTTTGTGTAATACTTCCATAGTCCATAAAGTGCACACCCCATCCTATCACCCAATCTGATTTTAATTTATTGGCCCCATTTAAATCATATTGTTGGATGCCCGCAAAATAGGGCTTCACGCTCAATTGCAATTCACCATCCAAATTGGTGGACAATAAAGCAGGTTGCATCATGGCTAAACCAAGGTCATTCCCAATTAAACTAATATTAAGCCCCCCTAAACTTGTTGCTTTAGCGGAATAAGGTAATTTTAAAAATTGGTAGACGGCATTCCCTGCTGTAGACTGAGCAAATAAGGCATTACCTCCTATGAACCAACTGCTATTTAAATAGCAGGCAATAAAAAACCCTAGCCTGTAGATGAATTGAATACCACGCATGTAACAAAGCTAGGGTTTGGAATTTAAAAATCAGTTAAACAAGGGCTAAATCTAGCACCTGTTGCATATTTTTCACATAATAGAACTTGACACCTTTAATAAATGCTTGGTCAATTTCATTCACATCTTTTTCGTTTTGCCAACAAAGAATAATTTCTTTCATACCGGCTCTTTTAGCAGCTAAGATTTTTTCTTTGATGCCACCAACTGGTAAAACCTGACCTCTCAATGTGATCTCTCCTGTCATAGCTAAAAATGGCTTCACCTTCCTTCCCGTATAGGCAGAACTTAAAGCAGTTAAAATAGTGATACCAGCACTAGGACCATCCTTAGGAACCGCACCTTCAGGCACGTGCATGTGCACAGACTTTGTGTTAAAAAGGGTTGGATCAACCCCAATTTTTTTTGCGTTGGCTTGTAAATAAGTCATGGCAGTTGTAGCACTTTCTTTCATCACATTACCCAAGTTTCCGGTTAATTTTAATTCCCCTTTGCCATCTGAAAGTAAAGTTTCAATAAATAAGATATCACCACCCACATAAGTCCAAGCTAAACCTACTGCTACACCTGGCATATTCACTGTTTTATAAATCTCATTGCTATACCTAGGCTGACCTAAAATTTTAAGTAGGTCTAATTTACTTACAGTTGGTTTGATTTTTATTTTATTTGCAATTTGTTTTGCTTGATAGCGCATGATCGAAGCCAATTGACGATCTAATTCACGCACACCACTTTCTCTTGTATAATCCTCAATCACTTTTTCCAATACATTATCTTGTATTTTGAAATTGTATTTCTCTAGACCGTGTAATGCTCTTTGCTTAGGGAACAAATGTCTTTTAGCAATTTCAACTTTTTCCTCAACGGCATAACCACTTAGATCAATGATTTCTAAACGATCTCTTAATGCAGGCTGAATTTGACTGATATCATTTGCTGTTGCAATGAATAAGGTCTTACTTAAATCATATTCAGATTCTAAGTAATTATCATAAAAACTATGATTTTGTTCAGGATCCAATACTTCTAATAATGCCGAAGATGGATCTCCCCTTTGATCTTTTCCTATTTTATCAATCTCATCCAGTATCATCACAGGGTTGGATGTTTTTACTTTACGAATGCTTTGAATGATTCTTCCAGGCATTGCACCAATATAGGTTTTACGATGCCCTCTAATTTCACTTTCATCATGGAGCCCACCTAAACTTACACGAGTATATTTTCTGCCAATGGCATGCGCAATGGACCTGCCTAAAGAAGTTTTTCCAATGCCTGGAGGGCCTAAGAAACAAAGAATAGGACTCTTCATATCTCCCTTTAATTTTAATACAGCTAAGTATTCTAAAATACGATTTTTGATTCTACCCATGCCATAATGATCATCATCTAAGACTTTCTTGGCGTGCTTCAAATCATAATTATCATCTGTATATTCATCCCAAGGAATGTCTAATAATAAATCAAGGTGATTGTATACCACAGAATAATCTGGTGTACTTGGATGCATACGCTCCAATTTTTCTAACCCATTTTGAAATAATTTTTTTGCAGCATCAGGCCATTTTTTATGTTCTGCCTTCTTTTTCATTTCAGCCACTTCCCGTTCGTTAGGATCACCCCCTAACTCATCCTTGATACTCTTAAGTTGTTGCTGTAAAAAATAATCTCTTTGTTGTTTGTCTATTTCTGTTCTGGTCTTATTGGCTACTTTATTCTTTAGCTCTAAAAACTGTAATTCTTTTTGTAGGAATTCAACTAATTTTTCGGCTTTCTCCTTCACGCCATTGATTTCTAGTAAGCCTTGTTTTTCTTGTAAATCAATATTGAGGTTGCTTCCAACAAAATTGAGCAAGAAAATTGGGCTTTCAATATTTTTTAAAATCATGGTTGCCTCGGAAGGAAAGTTAGGAGACAAATGAATGATCTGTCCAGCTAGATCTTTTGTGGTAGACAATAAAGCTTCAAAATGGCTATCGTCTTTTTTAACAGGTACATCCTCAATTAACTTTACTTTCCCTTTGAAAAAAGGATCTTCCTCTACCATCTCCAATAACTCAAAACGTTTTTTACCTTGAATGATAATGGTTGTGCCCCCGTCTTGCATCTTGATCATTTTAATGATCTTTGCCACGGTACCTATCGCACATAAATCTGCCGGATTGGGATCTTCTACATTCCCGTCTTTTTGCGCCAATACCCCTACTAATTTATCTTTAGCATAAGCTGCTTTCACTGCTTGAATGCTCTTATCTCTTCCTACTGTAATAGGAATGACTACCCCAGGAAACAATACGGTGTTCCTTAAAGGTAGGATTGGGATCATTTCTTCTATCACAAGTGCAGGTTCATTTTCCATATCCTGCTCGTTAAAAGTGAATAAGGGGATGAATTCGTTTTCGTCGTCTGTTTTAAATAAAAATTGTTTATCCAATGTGTTGAGTTTTATTATTCTAGTCAAAATGACATAAGCCTTCATTTATTTTAGGCTATATCCATCTCTACATATATAGGCAATATTGATGCCAAAAGGAATCAAATGTAAGAAACCGCATTGAGTTAGGCACAAAAAAAATCCTTTCCGAAATTTCGGAAAGGACCTTCTTGCAAGAAGTTATTTAAAAAACTTCTATAACTACTTAGTAGCAGCAGAATCAGTAGCAGTTGAATCCATTGACATTGCAGCAGAATCAACAGCAACAGCAGCTGTATCAACAGTTGCAGCAGCAGAATCAGTTGTAGCTTCAGTAGAAGCACCACCACATGCAGTTAAAGCAGCGATAGCGAAGATTGCGAATACTTTTTTCATTTTTAATGTTTTTAAGTTTAGTATAAAAAATACGAGAGCGAAGATAGGGTTTAACAATACATTCACCAAAATTTAACTAATTAAATTCATGTTATTTTATAATTAACACCAAATTCATAGTTTTTTTAACCTAACTACTTCTTTCTGAAGTAGATACGAACTGGCACCCCCGTAAAATTGAAATTTGCCCTCACCTGGTTTTCCAGGTAATTTCTATAAGGTGTCTTTACGTCATCAGGGAAATTGGTAAAAAAGGCAAAACTAGGTACACGGGTAGGTAATTGCTGCACAAATTTGATTTTAATTACATGTCCCCTCACTACTGGAGCTTGGTATTTCTCAATCGCCTTTAGCATAATATCGTTCAACTTAGAGGTTGGAATTTTACGATGTTTATTCTCATATACATCCAATGCCATCTCAATCGCTTTAAAAATACGGGTTTTTTCTACGGCTGAAATAAATAGAATCGGCACATCTGTAAAAGGTGCCAGTTTGTCTTTTAGCCTTTTTTCGTAGTCTCTTGCCGTATTGGTTTCCTTAGGTACTAAATCCCATTTATTCACTAAAAACACGATGCCCTTCCCTTTTTTAGCAGCTAGGCTAAAAATACTAAGATCCTGGGCTGTGATCCCCTTTACCGCGTCTATCACCATTAAACATACATCAGCCTCATCCATTGCTTTAATCGCACGAATCACAGAATAGAATTCTAGATCGTCTTTTTCCTTATTCTTTCTTCTAATTCCAGCAGTATCAATCAAAATAAACTCCTTTTGGAACATATTGTAATGTGTATGGATGGTATCCCTAGTTGTTCCAGCGATATCACTCACAATGGTTCTTTCTTGACCTATAAAAGCATTAAGTAAGGATGACTTGCCCACGTTTGGTTGGCCTACAATGGCAATTTTAGGCACATTGTCTGCTGCTTCCAATTCCTCGTCTGTTGGTTGCACTTCTGTAATAAAAGAAGTCACTGCATCCAATAAATCCCCAGTACCACTTCCAGAAATAGAACTCACAAAATAGTTATGCTCAAAACCCATGCTATAAAACTCTGTAGCGTCTAATGCCCTGTTTGAATTATCTACCTTATTGGCAACTACTAATACTGGTTTGGTAGTTCTTCTTAACATATCTGCCATAGCAGCATCTAAATCGGTCATACCCACCGCTGCGTCCACCATAAAGATGATACAATTGGCTTCGTCAATCGCAATTCTTACTTGCTTTCTAATTTCTGTCTCAAACATATCACTTGAATCAGGTACAAAACCACCTGTATCAATGACGTTGAAATTTTTACCATTCCATTCTGTCACACCATACTGACGGTCTCTGGTTACACCACTTATATCATCCACAATGGCCTTACGCTCTTCTAAAAAGCGATTGAACAGCGTGCTTTTTCCCACATTGGGCCTTCCTACTATAGCGACTGTAAAACTCATAAAACTTAAATTTAATAATCAAATAAACTATCTTAAAATACTATATATCAATAACTTAATAATATTTATATAAATACTATTAGTATCCAAATTCTTTTAACTTCAACTCATTGTCTCTCCACTTAGGCTTTACTTTTACAAGCAATTCAAGGTATACTTTGGAGCCAATAAAAGCTTCGATATCCTTTCTTGCCAATGTCCCAATCTCCTTAATCAACTTACCCTTCTCCCCAATAATGATGGCCTTTTGTGATTCTCTATTCACTACAATGTCTGCCTGAATCTTCACTAAAAGGGGTTGCTCCTTAAATGAATTCACCAGCACGGCTGTATGGTATGGAATTTCTTCCCCAAACAACTGGTAAATTTTCTCTCTAATAATTTCACTTACAAAGAACTTAGTAGGCAAATCACTCAAGTCTGACTGGTCAAAGAAAGGATGCCCCCCTTCTGGAATTAATTGTAATATAACTTTCAATAACCTGTCTATATCACTGTTATTCAACGCACTAATAGAAATTATCTTAGAACAATAAGGCTTTGCACTAAAAAAGGCATTTGCCTCTTTTACCCTGCCACCTTCTGCCAAATCCGACTTATTCATGACCACGATACAAGGTACTTTTAGCCTTAAAGCAGTGAACATGGCGTCTATTTCGTCAAAATCGTCCCGCACATCCACCATTAAAAGCCCAAGATCTGCATCTTCCAAGGCAGATTTGACTGCCCCCATCATCTTCTCGTGTAGCTTATATTTAGGATCAATGATCCCTGGCGTATCTGAGAAAATAATTTGATACTCGTCTTCCTTGTTCAAAAAGGCCTTGATTCTATGTCTTGTGGTTTGGACCTTGGAGGATACAATAGCCATCTTCTCGCCCATAATGGCGTTCAGTAAAGTGCTCTTTCCTGCATTAGGCTTACCAAATATGTTCACAAAACCGACTTTCATTCCCTTATTTTAATAGTACAAACTTACGACAAAAAAAATCCGCTCTCGATAGGAATCGGGAGCGGGATAATGTTGCGAGGGAAGGGATCGAACCTCCGACCTTCGGGTTATGAGCCCGACGAGCTACCGCTGCTCTACCTCGCGATGTTTGGA
>Ga0114973_10001202_pt1 | contig 19429 bp, 11 predicted proteins | sample M_140807_MF_Meta_FD_87025 | JGI IMG/M metagenome (GOLD analysis project Ga0114973, IMG submission 87025) | Freshwater microbial communities from Lake Montjoie, Canada to study carbon cycling - M_140807_MF_MetaG | ecosystem: Environmental > Aquatic > Freshwater > Lake | place: Lake Montjoie...
CTGCTGGCGATCGGCCGGGAGGTTGGCGCCACCCGCTGGGTGTTTGGCCTGGGGGGGCTGGGGGGATTGCTGGGGGTCTGCACGGCCGTTGTCTCCCCGGGTTTCCGGCTGCCCATCCTGGTCACGGTGCTCAGCATGGGCCTCGGCCTTCTGACTCCCACCTTCAACACAATCCTCACCAACCAAGCCCTGCCCGATCGTGACCTTGCACTGACGCTGCAGATGGGGGCGATCCTGCTGGCCGGGGGCCTGGCTGGCATCGGCCTGGAATGGACCCGCAGCAGCCAACTGCTCCGGATCGAGCTGCAGGGCCTGACCCGGCTGGAATTCGGCACCCTCGACCGCTTGCTGCAGCTGCCCGCGAGCTTCTTCGGCGCCGAATCGATCGGCGCCCTGATGCTGCGCTTCCAGGCGGTCCGTTCGCTTTCCGATGGGATTCGCTCCCTTCTTTCAGGCGGCCTGCTGCAGTCGTTGATGACCGCGGTGTATCTGCTGTTCATGTTGCGGATCAGCGTCAAGCTCACCGCGCTGGCCCTGGTGTTGGCGTTGCTGTTGCTCGTGCCCACCGCTCTGCTGGCCGTGGAAGCGCGTCGCCTTGAACGCCAATCAGAAGAGGCCAAAGGCCTGGCCTTCGGGCGCAGTCTTGAGCTGATCAGTTCGGTCTCCAAGCTGCGTCTTGCCGGTGCTGAGGCGGCGGCGATGAGCTGGTGGGCCCAGGAGTATCGCCGTTCGATCGTGTATCACCAGGCCCAGAAGGCCAAGGCGAACATCTCCACTCTTCTGCAGGCCATCACGCCCCACCTGGGCACGCTTCTGATCTTCATCACTATCACCAAGCTGGCCGCTGAGGCGTCCGCTGCGCCCCCGGGATCTCCGTCGGCGCCGAACATCGGCGAGCTGCTGGGTTTTCTTTCCGCTTTCGGCACCTTCATCGGATCGATGGCCTCGATCGCGGGCTTGGCCGACAAGGCCGTGGATCTGCCGGTGTATCTGGAACGGGCCAGGCCGATCCTGAACACGCCCCCGGAAGTGTTCCCGCAGGCTCGTGACCCTGGCCAGTTGAGTGGGCGTCTGGAGGTGGATCGGGTCAGCTACCGCTACAGCCCTGAACTGCCCCTGGCCCTCGACAGGGTGAGTCTGCGCATGGAGCCTGGGGAATTTGTGGCCCTCGTCGGTCCCTCCGGCAGCGGCAAGAGCAGCCTGATTCGCCTGCTGTTGGGCTTCGCCTCCCCCGAGGAGGGCGTGATCCGCTACGACGACCAGAACCTCAGCGGCTTGCTTATCACAGCCGTGCGCCGCCAGATCGGAACCGTGATGCAGAACTCCGGAATCTTCAGCGGATCGATCTTTGAAACCATTGCCGGCAGCGCCATCATCAGCCTGGAGCAGGCCTGGGAAGCCGTTGAGCTCGTTGGGCTGGCCGACGACATCCGAGCCATGCCGATGGGGATGCAGACCGTGGTGCCGGAAGGTGGTGGCACCTTCTCCGGCGGGCAGCGCCAACGGCTGGCCATCGCCAGGGCTTTGGTGCGCAAACCCAAGATCCTGATCTTTGATGAGGCCACCAGTGCCCTCGATAACCGCACCCAGGCGATCGTGACCCAAAGCCTCGAAGCCCTGGCGGTCAGTCGGCTTGTGGTGGCCCACCGGCTCAGCACGATTGTTCATGCCGATCGCATCGTGACTTTCGATAACGGCTGTGTCGTGCAGTGCGGCACCTTCGACGACCTCCTGGCTGATCGCCAAGGCATGTTCGCCGCTCTCATGCGCCGCCAAGTCACCTGAATCCCATGCCATCTCCGCCTCGTCTTTTCCGCCAGGCCGCCCTCGACGCCCTTGCGACCCCGGAGCAGCTCGATCGCCCCCTGCCGTTGATCCCAGGCTCCAGCTGGGCCCTGTTGCTGGCGCTCCTTGGTTTTGCCAGCGTGGTTGTCGTTTGGTCGGTGGTTGGGCGCATTCCGGTTCGCCTGAGCGGAAGGGGTGTGTTGATCACGCCCAACTCCTTGAAGTTGATCCAGAGCGAGGTGGAGGGGCGGGTTGCGACAGTGCATCAACAAGTAGGCCGTTGCGTCGGCCGCGGCAGCCTGCTGGTGAGCCTTACTTCGAAGAGTCTGGAGAACGAACGGAGAAAAACAGCGCAACAACTCCAGGAGCTGCAGCAGGAAGACAAGCAGGAAAGTGAGATGCAAAATTTCGAGCTGCTCGGCTACCGCCAGGATCTGGCCAGGATCCTGCCTTATCGCGCCAGTGGCGCCATCGCAGAGCAGACCTTTGTGGACAAAGAACTGGCCATCAAACGTCTTCAGAGCCAGATCGAAACAGACGCCAACCGCCGGAGCCAGCAGATCATGGAGCGGCAGCTTGAACTGCAGAGACTGGATGCAGAGATTCGCCGCAGCAGTGATGTCGTCGCCCCAACAGCGGGCTGCATCAATGATCTCCGGGTTCAACCTGGAAGTGTGGTGCAGCCTGGTCAAGCCTTGGTCGAACTCAACACCAATCCCTCCGGGAGTTCCCTGGTGAGCCTTGCCTTTTTCCCAGCCAAGGATGCCAAAAGGATCAGGGTTGGCCAAAGCGTGCAGGTCACACCCAACACCACCAATGCCCAACGCCATGGGGCTATTTTGGGTACAGTAGTGAGCGTGCAGTCGTTGCCGGTGAGCGAAGAGGCCCTGCTCAATCGCCTCGGCAGCAGCAGTTTGGTGAAGTCGCTGACAGCGCAGGGCGACGGCCCTTTGATGGAAGTTCAGACCCGGCTTCGGCGCAATTCCAGCAACTTCAGTGGCTATGACTGGGGTGGTGGCGCTGGCCCCCGTCTGCGGCTGACTTCCGGCACCCCCACGGAGGTGAGGGTGCTGGTGGAGCAGCGGCAACCGATCGCTTATCTGATTCCCATTCTGCGGGATCTTTCGGGCATTTACTGATCGCGATGCCTTCGTTTCCGCTTTCGTTGCGTTCGATCTGGCCCTTGAAAAGCCGGCCCTCCCGTCCTGTGCGCACGCCCACGGTGCTGCAGCTTGAGGCCACTGAATGTGGCGCGGCTTCCCTTTCGATCGTGCTGCAGTATTACGGCCGCTACGTGCCCCTCACTGAGCTGCGCGTGGCCTGCGGTGTGTCGAGGGATGGCAGTGATGCTGCCAGCCTGTTGCGGGCAGCGAAACGCTATGAGCTGCAAGGCAAGGGTTTTCGCAAGAGCCTTGAGCGGTTGCAGATCATGACCATGCCTGTGGTGATCTTTTGGGAGTTCAACCACTTCCTGGTTCTGGAGGGCTTCGCCAACAACAAAGCCTGGCTCAATGATCCCGCCCAGGGGCGACGCTGCGTGGAGATGGAGGAATTCGACACCAGCTATACCGGTGTGGTGTTGGAGTTGCGACCAACCGCGCAATTTGTGCGGGGTGGATGTCGGCCTTCGGTCTGGCCAATTGTGCTGCGAAGACTTTCCACGGAGCCGGCTGGTGTGTTGTTCGTGTTGCTCACCGGGCTGCTGTTGATCGTGCCTCAGTTGCTCATGCCGGTGTTCAGTCAGCTCTATATCGATGAGGTTGTGGGCAATGGTTTCGCCACCTGGCTGAAGCCGATGCTGCTGGCGATGGCAGCCACGATCGCACTCCTGGCCATCGGCACGCGTTTAAGGCTGTTTGGCGTGCAGCGGCTCAACCGCCGCCTTGATGTGCGGTTCAGTGTGGATTTCCAGCGCTCAGTGCTTTCGCTGCCCGAACGCTTCTACCGCCAACGCTTTGCCGGCGACGTTGCCGAACGCACAAACACTAACCGAGAGATTGCTGATTTCATCACCGGCCAGTTGCTGCCGCTGCTCACCGATCAGCTGCTACTTGTTTTTTATCTTGTGCTCACAATGCTGTATAGCCCGGTGCTGGGGGCGATTGTGATCAGCACCTCCCTGATCAATGCGATGAGCATTGCCAACCGGCTACGAATGCAGAAAGAAAATAATCAGATCGTTCAAAAGAATGGTGCCAAAGCCTCCGCCACGCTTGTGGCGGCGCTGCGGGATATCGAAACCGTGAAGGCTTCCGCTGTGGAGGATGACGTGTTCCGACGCTTCAGCGGTTATCAGAGCAAATCCCTGGTCCAGATGCAGCGCTTCACGCGAATGAATGCCGCGCTGGAGCTGTTGCCAGTGTTCCTCTCCACCCTGAATCAGATCAGTGTGCTCCTGGTGGGCTTCTTGCTGGTGCTCCAGGGCAAGCTCACCCTCGGCATGCTCTTGGCGGCCCAGATGGTGGCCATGGAGCTCGGCAAAGAGATTGAAAAAACCCTCACTTTTCTGCGCGGCTTGCCGACGTTTGAAGCCTCCCTGCTGCGCTTGGAGGATGTGATTGAGCAACCTCACGATCCCCTGTTGCAGTCAGAGCAGACCCAGACACCAGTCACCACCAGCTCCTCTTCAGAGGCCAGCAGGCTATCGGGAGCCATTGAGATTGTGGAGCTGAGTTTTGGCTATTTCCCCACCAAGCCGCCCTTGATCCAGAACTTGAATCTCAGCGTGGCCCCGGGCCAGCGCATTGCCTTGGTGGGCAGCAGCGGATCCGGCAAAAGCAGCGTTGCCAGGGTCCTCAGTGGATTGTATGAACCAAGCAGCGGTCAGGTGTTGTTTGATGGTCGCTCCTTGGCAGAGTGGCCCAGGGGTTTGGTGGTGGCCTCCCTGGCCATGGTGCAGCAGGAGATTCAATTGTTTGGCTGCAGCGTGATGGATAACCTCACCTTGTGGGACCCCACGATTCCACAGGAGAAGGTGTTGAATGCCTGCCGGGATGCCCAGATCCTTGAAGCGATTCAACGGCTTCCTCAGGGGTTTGACACGATCATGGCGGAAGGCGGGCGTAGTTTTTCAGGAGGGCAACGCCAACGCCTGGAGATTGCCCGGGCCCTGGTGCGCGATCCCTCCATCCTCATCCTCGATGAGGCCACCTCAGCCCTGGATCCCGAAACGGAACGACTGGTGGATGCGGCCCTGCGCCGCAGGGGCTGCACTCAGATTCTGGTGGCCCACCGCCTCAGCACGATCCGCGATGCTGATCGGATATTGGTCATGGAAGCCGGTCGCGTAGTTCAGGCGGGTGATCATGGTTCGATGATCCAAGAGGCGGACTCGCCATACCGGCGTCTCCTTGATCTTGCGGGTGGGGAACCCTCCTGATCCGGCCCTCGCACCCGCTCCTCGTGAAGCAATCGTCTGATTCCCATCTTCATCCGTTGGCAGGGGTGGCAGCCAGTCTCTGGGAGCGTTCTGCAGCCTTGTCAATCAATGTTCAACACGATGGCGAGACGACAGACCCCGCTGAGGAAGGTGAATGTTGGTTGGGCCAGATCTGGTTGGCGACATTGGGCCAGGATCCCCGAAGGCTGGAGGCACGCCTGGCTTGGCAGGGATTGTCAAGATCCGATCTGGGTGCTCTCGAGCATCCGAAACCAGCGCAAACCGATGAAACGCTACCCCTCTGGGCTCGCATCGTGGAACGCGCTGTGTCAATGCATCCGGGACCGTGTTTCGATCCTGAAGAGGTTGGGCTTTCCCTGGGGGTGAATCGCGAGGAGCCATTGCCTTTCGAGGAGTTCTGGTTCGGCTTCTTGACGGCAGCACGACTCTCTCTACGACAGCACGTTTCCCCGGCGCAATTGTCCTTACTCGCGCCTGAGGCGTGGCAGGCGCTGGAGCGTTCCTTGCTGCTCCAGTTGAGTCATCTGGGCGCTGCAGCTTTGGAGAAGGAGTTCGATCAGGTGCGCCCGCCTGCACTCCGCCTGCTATCGATCTTCACCGGTGGTCTGAGTTCGCTGGCGAACTCCACCCACTACCGCCGTTTTATGGAGCAACAACTGGAGGACGGAGGATTGGCCCTGCTGGAACGCTGGCCTGTGTTGGCCAGGCTGGCCGGACGCCTCACCGAACTGTGGTTGGAGTCGACTCGGGAGTTTCTGGAACGGTTGCAACAGGATCTTGGGCTGCTGCCCCATCGCCGTGCCGAACCTTCCGCTGCGTCGCATGGGGCCCCGGACCGTTCAGCCTCTTGCCACGAATGTCAGTTTTCAGCCACACCTGTGCGGGATCTTTTGCCCCTCTGCTCGGATCGTCACAACGGCGGCCGTTCGGTCCAGATCCTGACCCTCTCGTGCGGCTGTCGCTGCGTTTACAAACCGCGTCCAGTGTCCATGGAGCGGGCCTTCCAGCAACTGTTGGCCTGGTGTAATCGTCAAGGTGATGTTCCCATCCAACAGCGCTGTATCCAGGTGCTGGATCGCGGCCCCTATGGCTGGATGGAGTGGGTGGAGGCCAGCGCCTGCACCCAGTCCGATGAGGTGAAGCTGTTCTTTGAACGCGCTGGCATGTTGATGGCGCTTGTTCATTTGCTGCGCGGCAACGATTGCCACCGGGAGAATCTGATCGCCGCGTCCCAGTGGCCGGTGCTGGTTGATGGAGAAACCCTTCTCACTGCAAGACTTCGCCCGGAGCTGATGGATTCTCGGCAACCCCCGGATGGAGAGGATGACTATTCAGTTTTGCAAAGTGGCTTTCTCCCCTGTTGGGATTTGGTTTTCAGAGGCAGGCAGGCCCTGGGGATTGATGTCAGCGCACTCGGCCATCACGAGCCCTTCGCGGAGAAGCAGCGTCGTCTTGGCTGGCTCCTCGTCAACACCGATGCCATGCACCAGGGATTGATTCCCGTGGGCGAACACCGATGCACGAATTTGCCGGTGCTGGCTGGCCACCCGCAAGAGCCCAAGGCCTTTCTTCCCGATCTCGTGCGGGGCTTCGAGAGAGCCCATCTTTTCCTGAGACGAAATCGACAACAACTGCTGGACCCCGGAAGTCCTCTCAACGCGTTCAAGGATTGCTCGGTACGCTATCTGTTCCGTGTCACGCGGCTCTACGACGATCTGATCGCCCGTTCCTTGGGCCCGAGCCATCTCCGCTGCGCTATCACCAGAAGCGTGCACCTCGACCAACTGGCGCTCGCCTACCTCGAAGGACCTGCCTCCCGCCAGCTTGTTCCTCTGCTGAACAAGGAGCTAGAGGCCCTTGAAAATCTGGATATTCCCTACCTGCAGGTTTCCACCACTGAGCGCCATCTGTGCAGCGGCAGCCGGCTTCTGGTGAAGGATGCCTTCGTTATGGCGCCTTTTGCAGCGATGGAGCATGCGCTTCAGCATCTTGATGAACAGGATCTGCAGCGGCAGTTGCAGCTGATTCGCGGCAGTTTTCAGGCGCAGCGGGCCCGACCTCTGAGCCGGCAGACACCGGGGGGCGAGCTGACGGAAGGGACCAGCGCCGAGGGCATCACGGCCGAACGGCTCACGGAGGTGGAGCCGCTCCAACCGGAGGAGTTGCTGCGCGAGGCCTGCCAGATTGCCGACGGGCTGCTGACCATGGCCCAACGCCGCAGCGATGGCAGCCAGAATTGGATCGGCATGGCGATCCTGCCGAACAGCCATCAGTTCCGGCTGCGGCAGCTGGGAGCCTCCCTTTTCGACGGTCAGGTGGGAATCGCACTATTCCTGGCTGATCTGGCCATTGCCGTGCCTGAAGAGCGCTATCGGGAGGCCGCAATGGGGGCCCTTCGAACCTTGTGTCGCTGGGTTGAGGGCCGACAGGTATCGACCGACCGTCCTTCCACTGTGCTTGGCCAGGGAATTGGCGGGGCCTCCGGCCTGGCCGGTCTTGTTTACGGCCTGGTCCGAATCGGAGACCTGCTCGATAGCGAGGAATGGCTCCCTGTCGCCACGAAGCTCGCTGGCTGGATCGATGCTGATGCCATCGCCGCTGATCGCCAGCTCGACGTCATCGGCGGATGCGCAGGGGCAATTCTGGGACTGCTGACCCTGCATGGGCGCACCGGTGCGACAGCGCCGCTGCAGGCAGCCGCGCTGTGTGGGGAGCGGTTGATAGAGCAGCGGGTGATGGTTCACGAGTCCGGGCTGCGGGCCTGGCAAACCCTGGAGCCACAGCCCCTGACGGGCTTCTCCCATGGGGCTGCCGGCATCAGCCTGGCACTCCTCCGCCTTCATGCTGCAACAGGCCGGTCCGAATTCAGGGAGGCGGCCTTGGAAGGCATCGCGTTCGAGCGAAGCGTGTTCTCCAGGGATGACGGCAACTGGCCCGATCTGCGCAGCCATGGCGCCAGCCGTGCACCCTGGTATTTGATCAACTGGTGCCATGGAGCGGCAGGTATCGGTCTGGCGCGGCTCGCCGGTCTGAGCTGGCTTGATGATCCTGAGGTGAGGGTGGAGATCGCTACGGCTGTCTCCACCACCCTCGCCTGGGGGGGGCAAGGGGTGGATCACTTGTGCTGCGGCAACATGGGCCGTGTGCAGCTGCTGCAGGAGGCTGGACTCCGACTGCACAGACCCGAGCTCAGCCAGGGAGCACGGCAATTGGCGAGCTGGATGGTGATGAGGGCACGACGGACGGGCTACTACCGCCTCCTGCCTGATGTGCTGGAGCCCGTGCAGATGCCGGGCTTCTTCCAGGGTCTTGCGGGCATCGGCCATGGCCTGTTGCGCCTGGGAACCGGAGGACGGGCACTATCCGTTTGCCAGTGGCAATGAAGATTGATGTAGCTTCCCTGACCAGGGCTGATCGTTGCTTGACAGCATTTGCCAGCGAGCCCAAAATCTGATTAAAATGCTCTTTTCAAAATCATGAGCGCATCGTCGATCCAGGAATTCAGGCAGAAAGTTCTTGCCAATTCCGAGTTGCAAGCTCAGTTTAATAGTGCTGTCAGTGAGGATGAGTTTATCGAGACTGCCGTCCGCCTTGGCGCCGCGAATGGCTACTCTTTCACCTCGGAGGACGTAAAGATTTTTCTTTCTTCCGATCAGGAAGATGTTCAGCTGAGCCAAGAAGATCTCTCCGCGGTTGCCGGTGGTGCAGTTTCGTTCGGTAATTCCACGCTCTGTGGATATTGTGGCCCCCAAAGTGGCACGTCTTCAAGAGCAAGCAAGCTTTAGGAGGAAGGGGCTTTTCTTGAGCATGCACACAGCAATTGAGTATCAGCAACCTGTGCGGCTAAAATAGGCGATGTCCACGTCTCATCTGAGGACACATTCAAGGCCTTGGAGGCGGCAGAAGCATTTATATCTATAGCAAAATGTGCTGCCTCAGACGAGCAGTATTTGTCCTCTCAAATTAGAGCAGGAATTGGCCCCTGAACATCGACACAGCGCCACGTTCGCTTCTTGAGTTCGTCATCCCCATGATGCCGGAAGTGTTTCTGGCAAAACAAGAGGTGCGGGGGCTTATTTCTGCGTTGCGGGAGTGGCCCTCCTCACCGGCGGGTTGGTTTGAGTGTCGGCTTGGAGCTGAAGCTGACCCCCCGGATTGCGGTCTGATGCTGGAGCCATTCTCGGTGAGAGGGTTGGCGCATGACACAGTGTCTGCCGCAATCCAGGGGGTGCTGCTGCGCCTGGCTCATGTTCTTGGCGCTGGATCGAACGGTCAGTTCGAACAGGTCGCCATGCTGGGGCTGGAATTCGATCAGCCATTGCAAAGGGGCTGCGCCGCAGAGGCCCTTCCTTTCTTTGCCCTCCACCCTGAAGTGGCCCTTGATCGGCAGCGGCATATCCCATTGGTGGAGACGGTTCTGATCCAGTTGGGTCAGCCGCAGCTCATTCCATCAGTCCAGAGGGTGCTTGAGCGCCTGCCTCCGGGGATCAGCCTCGATCAGTTCGGAGTCCTCTCTGCCCGGAACATCCCGGTGGTGCGGCTCAATCTGGGGGGGCTGCAGCCAGGGGTGGTCGCCGATGTGCTGGGCTCTTGCGGATGGCCTGGTGCGCTCCGCCCTCTGGACGCCGATCTCCGGGCGCTGGCCCGCCACTGCTATTCCCTGGAGATCGGCCTCGATCTCCATCTTCAGGGCGTCAGTCCGCGGCTGGGGGTGGAGTGTTTCGGAGGCCAGGTCGCTGCAGCCGGCGCGGACGACAATCTGACCACTTACTTGGTGCGCCTGGGTCTCTGCACTCCCGCCAAGGCGGAAGCCCTGCTCACCTGGACAGCTGCTCTGCAGGCCGCCGGACACCCTGGCACCTGGCCACAAGATCAATGTTGGAGCGAACGCCTGCTGGCCGGCTCCGCGGTGCGGATCATCCGCCGCTGGCTGAATCACCTCAAGCTGATCCATCTGGATGGAAAGTGGTGCGAGGCGAAGGCGTATCTGTTCTTTGGCCTGGAGTGGCTTCGTTTATCCGATAGCAAAGTCATCAATCCTGCGCTGTCTCCTGAGAACACGCTTCTCTAGCTGTTATGTCTCACCACGTTCGTCAGCTCAGCAGCGCGACGAGCCGCTGCTGAGCTGAGCGCCAGCCTTGGCCCGTGACGCATGCTTAGTCGGTGATGGATTGCCAGGCAGCAGTCTATGGCGAAGGGCCAATCGCGGCAAAGCCACTGAATGAACCGCACCGCCCCTTGCAAGGGATTTGACGACCACGTGCTCGCATTCCCTGCGTTGTGAAGCCTTGCTTGCCTTGTCCTACGTCAATGCGTTGTGAGAAATCTCACAGATCGGCATGACGTCGCTCATCGCCTCGGCGCTCAGGCTGGAAGATTCTTTGGGAACCGGAGGACAAACACCACCGGTGCCACGTTCTGTACTGAACCATGACCAACACTCCTTCTTCAAACGATCAGCCTTGCATTGATCAGGGCGACCAAGAGATTTCTGATGATCAGCTTCATCTGATCTCTGGTGGTGCAACAACTGGAACTGCGGGTGGCGGCAAGCCATCCACCTGGGCGAGCATTAAGTCTCTGTTTTTTGGTGTAGATGCATCCTTTTACGACTGACGCATCGCCCTGGAGATCTGACCGTGACCTGCCCCCCCTTATCGGTCCAGGCCTGATGAGTGTGGGCGGTTGTGGTTCTGCTGCTCCTTGTTGAGCTACCTCCAGGGGCGTACACCCCTGGAGGACCAAGTGAGGCCTGAATGTGGTGGACTCCTGGCGCCAACACATTCAGGATTTTCACCTCTGGAGCGGTGGTGAACAGGTTGGTGTTGCGGAACTCGTGCTGGAAGCGTCCGTTGAGCGGCTCGCCAAAGACGTTCTCCCACGCGGATCCCGGCTCAAGGTAGCCGTGCATGTCCCGTTGAACGCGCACGAGCTCCGCAGGGCCTGGGCGCTGAAGTCAGGCCCGTTGTCCGACCGGATAAATGATGGGTCCGGTTCGGGGCTGGTGGGAACCTCCAACTCGGCCACCACGTTCTTGGATTTGCAATGCCTGCCTATTCGGATGGCGAGACAGAGGCGGCAGTGCTTATCGATGTCAATGCGAACTGATTGTTGATGGCTTGGGAAGTTTGTTGTATTTGCTTGCTTTTGCTTCGTTGTGGCGTCTGCCGAAGCTCTCGAGCTGAGGGTATGGCGGCCCGCCATTGCCGCTGGAGGCCTGTGATTGCGCTGGGTGTGCTCAGGTGCCCCTATGTGAAGATTCCCGAACGGCCAGAGGATGTCTTGACAGTCTACCCCTTTCCGTCCCAACATTGTTAGAGTGTATCCTACATTCTCGCCATGTCAGAAGACCAACTCAAGGCTTTCTTGGAGGCCATCAAGGGTGATGCCGCCCTGCAAGAGCGCCTCAAGGCGGCAGAAGATCTGGATGCTGTTGTGGCCATTGCCATGGAAGCGGGCTTTACGATTGGCAAGGCTGAGGTGTTGAAGGCTCAAGCGATGTCTCAGCAGACTCTGGAGCTCAGCGAGCAGGAACTGGAGGCGGTAGCAGGGGGCATGGCACCCAAAAACCAGACCCAGGGAGGAATGGGAGTCATTTGCTCCTGCTTTTGTAAGCTTCTTCCGCCAACAATCTAAAGAAATTTACCCTGCTACCCAGCGCCCTTGCGTTCGCAGGGGCCTTTATCAGAGATCTCCTGGGCTCCTTGATCTATCTTTCTTGCTTGCCGCCAGCTGCCCACAAGCAGTGGCTCCGAATTGAAGTAAGGAAATGCACCATCAGATTCAGCAGTCACGATTCATTGACATGTTTTTCCTATCCGTGTGACCCCGCTTCCTGCTGCTCTTGCTACTCTCGATCAGTTGCCTCAGCGTCCTGCTATCACATAGGTACTTTGGGGTCTTTGGCGTGATCTACTGAAGTGTGAAGTGAATTTCTCTTGTGCTTCGGCCGGCACGGCCAGCAGCGCACCCCTTTTCGATCATTCGGCACTCAGGCTCTGACTGCTTGTTCAAAGCAGCATGATCTGAGGGCATCGAACTCAGGCAGGTGGTGCTTGCGATGCCGCATCATGGGAACGGCGGTGAGTACTTGCCATGGCGGCTCGGCAGACGCTCATTGCTTACTGCCAGGGATTCCAAGGCGCCAGCCAGCCTTGGCCTCAATTTCCACTGGCTGATGACATCACGATCTCCTGGTGGCGCCAGCTGATTGCGGATGCCCCCTCCGGAGTTCTTCGCGGCCAGAGGCTTCTGGCCAGCCTTCAGTTCGCGCTACCCCAGCTGCGGTTGCCCCAGGTGGAAGGCATCAGCACGAGCGAACTCTATCGGGGACTGGTGTTGCGTGGGGAAGAGGGCACCTCGGCCGCCTTGAGGGAGCTCGGTTCTGAACCGGTTTGGCATCAGATTGGATCCCTGAGGCTCTGGCTGGCGCCCCATCCGTGCGGGGCGATGCCAGTGCTGCACACCCCCAATCGCTCGGACTTCCTCCTGCTGGTGAGAGCGCTGGCCTATCGCTGCGAGCCCATTGCCCTGGCCCATGGGGTCCACGCCCAAGCCGTGAGTGGGCTGATCCACTGGGGGCTGATTCGCCGTTTCGGGCCAATGAGCCGGTCCCACGTGATCCTTCTGCATTCAGCCCCCTACGGCTCCGTGGCCCCCAGTGAGGTGCCGGGCTGCCCTAGCCATGCTCGCTGGCAGAAGGCCTCCACGGCCCTGCGGCTCGAGCACGAGCTCACCCACCTGGCCACCAAGCGCTTATTGGGTGAGATGCGGCTGAACCTTCTCGATGAGCTGGTCGCCGATTGCATGGGGATGGTGTCAAGCCTTGGCCTCTTTAATGCCGAGCTGTTTGGCCGTTGTTTAGGTCTTGATCCCAGCGGCGAACCCCAGCGGATCGGGCGCTGGTCCAGCTACGTGGCTGATCTTGATGTCGGCGATGCCCAGCAGGCTCTTCGGCTGGTGATGGAGCGAGCCCGGGAACTCCAGGCCTCGCTCCACTCCAATCAGGAACTGCTCCAGCCTGAATTCGCCATGAAACGCCTGCATTGGCTTTGCCAGCAGCGCCTCGATCAGGTGGTCAGTGGCAGGCCATGAGCGTCAGCTGCCCTTCAGCTGGCGGTGGTGATGCTCAACCCCCGCAATCAAAAGCAAAGAGCGTGCGGTAGCCGGTGGTTGCCTTAATGCAGTTTTTTGTGTAAAGGCAAGGCAGCCCACCGGCGGCATTCTCTAGTTCATTGTCGCCCAGTTCCTCGCTGCCTGAGATCTTGGCGGAGAGCGAAGCAATGTCTTCGCTGCTCAGAGCAAACCCTAGTTCTTTGGCTAAGATGGAAGCTTCATCGGCGGTGCTGGCCAGCTTCAACTTTTCTTGGAGGGAAGGATCCTCCGCGATTTTGGCTAGAAAGGCGCGGATTTGATCTTCTGACATGGAGGCCATTACTAATGGTCCCTTGTACCATGACAAAATGTGGACCTCCTGTCAACAGAGCCCCGACTGCGCAACAGCGGGGCGTCGCCTATGTACCTGCCTTGATTTCAGTCGGCCAGAGGCCTGCGGAGAGCAGGGAGGTCAGCACCTGGCGCGACCCTGGATCTTGAAGCAGGGCCAGTCCCATGCCGCTGAGACCGGTGAAGAAGCCCGGCAGGATCAGCTGCTCGTCGTCGATTGGAAAGCATCGCAAACTTGGCGCTTGCTCCCTAGGCCCATCGCAGCGACTCAAGCCTTTGGCACGCTGGCGGAGAGCCGCCTCCCGGCAGAGATCCTTGACATCCTGCGCCAGGGGCCAGGGCCCTTCGCCGACAAGTTCCAGCACCGCCAGTAGACCAAGGTTTCCGCAGCAGAGATGATCACTTTGGCGCTCTTCGCAGGCAGCGGTGGTGCGTAGGGCAATCTCTATCTCTTCGGCACAGTGATCATCCCAGAGGGCTGTTCCCCAAAGGCAGGCACGTCCCAGGGCGACGCCGGGCGCACCATGGCACCAGCCCACGGAGAAGGAAGGCACTGGTTCGGTGCCGGAGCGGATGTGGTCAATGAAGTAGGAGGGCCAGTTAGCTTGCCGAGGATCGAAACGGCTCCGCTCGTAGGCCAGAGCGGCAGCTGCGCCGGCGCGAAAGCGCTCTTCTCCACAGCTTTGGTGCAGCCGGGCGAGTGCTGCCGCGAAGCCAGCAGTGCCATGGGAAAAACCCAGCAGGGGTGGTTGATGGGCTCGGAGGCCCCAGGCGCCTTCTTCGTTCTGTTTGGACAGCAGCCGGTCTCCGGCAATCCATGCCAACCTGTTGGCGGCTTCCCCCCCCTGGCGCAGCAGGGGGCCGATCAGTCCGGCAGATCCACCGATCAGATCGAGCTGTTCATCGCTTTGTAGTGCCCGCGGCAGAGCCGCTTTTATCAGCACCTCTGCAAGATCAGATTCTCCAAGAAGTTGCAGGCCCAGCAGAACGCCGCCACATCCATTGATCCCGAGGGGTTGGTCTCTCCACCAGCGCAGCCTGATATCATCCTGAGGTTGGTTTGCCAATTCTCGAAGCGGCCTGAGGATCGCTTCGACCACAACGCCGGGATCTGTTGCAACCCTAAGAACTGAGTCTGGCTGATCTACCGCTTCTCTCACCTCCTGCAGACGCTGGAGAAAACAGGCGATGCCGATCGATCCGCCATAGAGCGCATGGCCCACCAGCCCGAAGCTGAAGCTCTCCCCATCGGCGCCCAGATCAATGCCAAGCCATTCGATCTCTCCTTTGGGATCGACAATCGCGAGATTCATAATCTCAACCCCCACGCGCTGGGCCGCCTCAAGCTCATTGATCCCAGGGTCGATGGAAGCGAAGTTTTCGATCTTCTCTGTCGGGCTCTTCGCCACGCTTGGCTCTTTAGGCGCCTTAGCCAGTGCCTGGGCTGCCGCGGCTCCGCGGATCAGACGCAACTGAAAGGCGATCTCTTCGGTGTTGAGTGCTTCAAGTCGCTCCTTTGCCGCCGCCAGGCCACTGGTACGGATGAAGCCTGGCAGTTCCTCCAGGGCCGGCCTTGGGTGGATGGCGCTTGTGGCGGTTGGGACATTGCCCAGCACTAGGGCGTCACCATCGATCCTGTGTGTAAAGAACGGGATGTCGAGTCGATTCATCTGTCGCACCTCTGCACCGAACACAGGCCAGTGGAAGGGGCGGGTTTCGGCTAACAGGTAGCTGCGTGCCATGAGCTCTAGCGTCATCTCTCTGGCGAAGGGTGAGCGCATCGCCTTTGGCCCCATCAGCTGCCGCTGAATGGCGCCATATACATGCGTGTCCCGCAAGACGATGCGCCGCTGCAGGCCTCCGAAGCGGCTAAGAACTCCATCGCTAGCCAGCCATCGATCCCGCTGCGCTGCAAGCACCAGTGCCTGGCGTTCAAATCCCCTGCAGAACGCCTCGAGGTGTCTCTTGAAAGGATTGGAGGCACCGATTCCCACCGGCTGACTTGTGGGCAGTTCCGCTGGACCCAACACCTTCCCGATCAGCATGCCATCGCTATTCAGGCCCATCCAGCCAGGCATGGACCGCTGCTCTTTTGCTGGAGGTCGCACGCCAAGTGCACTGATATCGACGGCGCGTTTGCTTGCCCCCACCACCCCCCATCGGGGTAGCAGTCCAGAGCGAAGCACCGAACCCAGCAATCTACGTTGCAGTAGTGAGGGGGTAGGGGCTATGGATTCGGTCATCGCTTCGCCGATGTGGTCGGGAAGTTCTGGTTCCAACAGTGTTTCGGTGTCGATTAGCAGTAGCTGGTCGGCGCAGGCGATCAGGTTCTCGTGGTGACAATCGGTGCAGCCCAGCACATGCAGCACCGCTGTTAAGCGACCCGCATTAATATAAAAGGATTCCAATTCACTTTCGCCGTCACAGAGGCAATGGGGAGCCCATTCCATGTAGCCGTAGCCCTCGCGCGTCAATACCGTTAAGGTCCTCAGCGGATTCATGTCACTATGGTTATTCAAATCTTCAAGTGCCGCCTGGTAGGCGGCATCCACGCCCATGTCTTTTGGTTTGTAGACGATTTTTAGTTCGTGCTCGCATGCCGATCGTGGGATTGGATCTGCAAGTCCTCTGCGGGGGCCTACTGTCTGTAGCGCAGATTCTTTGGTGGAGAGTTTTGTAAATTGTAGAATGGCCACCGTCCGCCCCCCTCTGTGGGGATCACTGACACCGAGGCTGACGCTATTCAGTTGTTGGGTTTGATCCAATCCAAACCAGGCCACCAAAGCCTCCCGATCGGCGCAAAGACGGTGAAGCAGCTCTTCACTGGCCTCCAGCCATAACGTGTAAACCGTGCCGACCCAGCGCCCAAGCTCAGGAAACTCATGCAGCAGTGAGGCGAGTCCGTCGCGTCGGTTAGTCCGGATGAAGGCCTCGTAAAGTTCACGAATGGGCGTTCCCCGTCCATCACCTGAGGAGCCAAGGTGGGCGAGCAACATCGCCCCGGGCGTGCGGCTTGCGATGAAGCGTTCCCATAACACTTGCTCGCCGACGGTGCAGAGCCGCTCCAGCAGGTTGTCAGCAAGTTGATCGGATACTGAAGCGATATCAATCCATTCGTCGGGGAGGTCGGTAATGGCCTTCCGCAGTTGTTCCGCTCCCATGCATCGGATCGGCCACCAGAGATCCACAAATGGCCGATCACCTTGGGGGTCGTAGGGCAATAGCGCGAGGTCCCAGTTGGCCTCCAATTCCTTCCGGCAGGTTTGCAGTGCTGGCCACCATGAATCAGCATCCTCCTGGTTGCCGTGAGGAGCCCAGGGCCGTGAACCGGATTCCGAAAGTCCCTCAGACGCACTCCAGTTGTGCTCAAGAATCTCTGCATCAAGGTCATCCCATGCCAGCCGCCGGGCTAGTTTGTGCGGCTCGTCTGGGGCTACGGCAGCCAGCCAGGCCTGGCGTCGGGATTGGGCAAGGGCGTTTAGGCTGCTGCTAGCGCTGTGGGTGAGCGTCATTCGTCTGTTTCCTCTTAGGCTCATCTTAGGGGTGGAATGATCACCATGAGAGTGACTAGTTGCTGACGGACTTGTTGGCCCGTGCATCCTGTCTTGATCTTGTCTTTCCCGCCCTATGGCTCCGACTGGCTCGCAGGGCGTGCTCTTGCGTGATCCAACTCTTTAGGCTTGTTTCGCTGTACGGAGCCTCCCGTCACCAGCAACGTTCCCGCCACTCTCTCCCTTGGTTACTTCGGATCCAGTCAACCTGTGCCTGCGGCGTTGCCCCATCTCCTGGTTCGCTCCGAACCCTAGGCATCCCGTGCATATCGGAGACCCTGGTGATGGCCTTGGCGGAGCAGGAGGACGCAATCGACGACTGGATCTCCGCGTTGATATCTGCTTTCACAAAGCGATCCAGCTGTTGACTTTCCATCGATTCTCGGCCAATTCAGCAACCGCCAGCCACTTGTTGAGCCATCGAGCCTCACAGGGTACGACGACCGTGCCGTCCGCTGGCCCGGTATCTGTCTGAGGCGGAAGCATTCAGTGTTGCCTGGAGCAGATTGCATTTCCTTATTGTCTCAGCCTCAGATTGTGCTGCGGAATGCTTGCGCCATGGCTAATTGAAAGCCTTTCTGGCTCTTGGTCAAGCCGTCTGAACATCGCTCCTCTCGACGGGTTGTGAGAAATCTCACAGATCGGCATGACGTCGCTCATCGCCTCCGCGCTCAAGCCGGTGGATTCTGTGGAGACCGGAGCCAAACAAGTCCGGTTTCACTTGCTCTTCAGATCCATGAACAACACTGCTTACGAAAACGATCGGCTTAGTATTGATGAGAATGACCAGGAGCTCTCCGATGCTCAGCTTGAGCAGGTCTCGGCTGGCGCAACTGAGACTGCTGGCGGAGGCAGTACATCGACCTGGAAGAAAATCAAATCTCTGATTTTCGGTGTGGATGCTTCCTTCTTCTGACGCAAGACCACTGTGATCGGGCCGCGCAGTTCTTCGCCCTCTGACCAGCTTCGCGGTTCGGGGGGCAGTGAAATCGCGTTTGAGCCCGAAGATTCAGGCGGCGGGAACTCACCCGTCGTCTTTTTTTTGTCTCGTGCTCAGGTCACCCAGCAAGCAGGGTTCGCTGGCAACCACGTTGTGAATCCAGTCGCTCCCCCCGCTCCACCCTGGCGTCTCCGCCCTCCCCCGGCGGATTCAGCCCTCAGACCCGCCTCCCTAGGCTGCCCCCACTGCATGCCGCCGCCGGTGACCAGCACCGTTCCCCCCCTCCAGGGCACCGCCCCCGATCCCGCCAGCCTGGCTCCCGCGGTGCGGCCCGATCCCCTGGGTCGCTTTGGCCCCTACGGCGGCCAGTACGTGCCGGAAACCCTGATGCCGGCCCTGGCGGAGCTGGAGGCCGCCGCCGCCGAAGCCTGGGCCGATTCAGCCTTCACTGAGCGCCTCAACCACCTGCTGCGCACCTATGTGGGGCGGCCCAGCCCCCTCTATGAGGCCGAGCGGCTCAGCGAGCACTACCGCCGCGCCGAGGGCGGGCCCCGTATCTGGCTGAAGCGCGAAGACCTCAACCACACCGGCGCGCACAAGATCAACAACGCCCTCGGTCAAGGGCTGCTGGCCCTGCGCATGGGCAAGAAGCGGGTGATCGCCGAGACCGGCGCCGGCCAGCACGGGGTGGCCACCGCCACCGTGTGCGCCCGCTTCGGCCTGGAGTGCGTGATCTACATGGGCGCCGAGGACATGCGCCGCCAGGCCCTCAATGTGTTCCGCATGCGCCTGCTGGGAGCCACGGTGCAGCCGGTCACGGCCGGCACCGCCACCCTCAAGGACGCCACCAGCGAGGCGATCCGCGACTGGGTGACCAATGTGGAGACCACCCACTACATCCTCGGTTCGGTGGCCGGGCCCCACCCCTACCCGATGCTGGTGCGCGACTTCCACGCCGTGATCGGTATCGAGGCCAAGCAGCAGTGCGCCGAGGCCTTCGGAAGGTTGCCCGATGTGCTGGTGGCCTGCGTGGGCGGCGGCTCCAACGCCATGGGTCTGTTCCATCCCTTCGTGGAAGACACCTCGGTGCGGCTGATCGGCGTGGAGGCTGCTGGTGAAGGCGTGGCCAGCGGCCGCCACGCCGCCACGATCACCGAGGGGCGGGTGGGCGTGCTGCATGGCGCAATGAGCCTGCTGCTCCAGGACGAGGAGGGTCAGGTGCAGGAGGCCCACTCGATCAGCGCTGGCCTCGATTACCCCGGTGTGGGGCCGGAGCACAGCTATCTCAAGGGCATCGGCCGCGCCGAA
>Ga0114973_10001204_pt1 | contig 19428 bp, 8 predicted proteins | sample M_140807_MF_Meta_FD_87025 | JGI IMG/M metagenome (GOLD analysis project Ga0114973, IMG submission 87025) | Freshwater microbial communities from Lake Montjoie, Canada to study carbon cycling - M_140807_MF_MetaG | ecosystem: Environmental > Aquatic > Freshwater > Lake | place: Lake Montjoie...
AGAGTACGGATCGATACCATTCTTAGCCAGCACCCCCGCTAGAAACGCCACTTTGGCCGGATCGAATCCGACCCCCTTCACGGGCAGTCCGTAAAGAAGAATATAATTATTAAACACCGCAGCCAGTTTGAACGTCTGTTTCACAGTAATATTACCAGCGGTATCGGCCATCTGTACCAGCTTCTGATTCGACGGCGACAGCACATTATTAATACGCTCCGTCAAGTTACGATTATCCAACTGTAAATAGAGGTTATCGCTATAAAGATTATAGGTATTGATAGCGCCAGTAAGTGCGTCTTGCGCAATATGGAAAAGCAGTAACAATTGTTTAGACGAGGTACGGTCAATCAGCTTTTGCAACGTAGCATAGAGACCCACATATTGGCTGTAGCTACTAGGTATTTTCTCAAACTTCTTGAGCGCCATATTCCGGACATACAAGTTCTCGACCAGCTGCATAGTTTTATAATAAGCATCGTTCAAAATCACCATATCGGCATTGCTCACAGTGGTCGCATTAGGACACAAACCTAAAGCGATAGGTTTATATAGACATCGGGTGGACGAAGGCACCAATTGGTTATTAAACAACGATTTACTCACCGACATAATTTTTATAATATTTTAGCTATTATAATACTATAAAAAAGAATCCGTTAGTATATAAACCCAACATGTTACAAAGCATATTTTCATCAACAGAACCTGTCAACAATAATAATGTACAAAGAGAACCTGTCAACAACAATGAACAAAACCTTGAACAAAACCCCCCGAACAACAATGGGCAAACCCCTGCCCGTCCGACCCCCATTAGGCTAATCTCGCAGGGAACCTACGGCTGTGTATTCCGCCCCGGAATCAACTGTGACGGCAGCCCCGGAGAACCCGACTATATAACTAAAATGCAAACAGACGAAGAAACCGTCAAAAACGAAATCAGCATCGGGAAAATTATTCAGACCATACCAAACTTCGAGGAGAACTTCGCCCCCATCCTCGAAACCTGCCCGATCGACATAAAAACTGTCAATCAATGGACCGACGACATCGAGAACTGTAAGGCGTTCTCCACCGACCCCTCCCGTACTACCACCACCACCATAGAAACCAATAAAATAAAATACGTAGGCACCAACACACTATGGACCTACCTAATGGTGGAACTCAAGGAGAACCCGCGCAAGTTTGTCGAATTGATGCTGGAAACCCACATGACCCTACTCGACAGTCTCCAGAAACTAGCCCAAGCAGGTATCGTCCACAACGACCTCAAAGAAAACAACATCATTTGCCGGGACGAGGACGGACGCCCCATCATCATCGATTTCGGACTCTCCTTAGAAACCGCCTACCTCAAATTACCGTCCTCGCTCATGGAGACCAGCCGGATCCACGAATATTTTTTCAAGTACGATCCCACCTACAGTATATGGGCCATCGACATCGCCCTCCTCAACTACATGTTAGACACACTGAACAACGAATGGCTCTCCTCCATCGTGACCAAGAGCCATATCGACGACCTGTTACTCCATGCGCCCCTAGGAGACCGTAAAATCGTGAGCCAATACCTATCCAAATTCGTCAACACCACCTGGCGAACCCTGCTAGTCCAACTACGCAAGGACAACGACGCCGAATGGATCGAACTGATTTATCTTAAACACGGCTATCAATGGAGAACCGAACCGATCACAGACACCCACATCATCAATGCCGTCAACAATCACCTACGTAACCTCCCCGTCCTCAACGCCGACGTCCTGAACGCCCAATTTTACAACCCCGAACTAGAGGCCTTTAAGGACAAACTCCTGACATATTTTTCGCGGTTTTACGGCCAAGAATGGCAAGTACTGTTCGACGAACTCGTCCAATACAGCGACAGCTGGGACAATTATGCTTTGTCGCTCATCTATTTACATTTAATGGAGGCACTGGACCTAGACGATGACGATACCAACAGTACCACTAACAACAACCCCAATAAAATGCATATGTACCAAGAGATATTGAAAGCCACCATATTATGTTGCCCGAACGAACGTATGACGGCGGAAGAGACGCAAAAACATATTAACGATGCACTCCAGACCGTCACCAGACCAGTCTCGGAACAACTCAAAAAAACCCTAACCCAAATACCTCACGAGGAGGTCCAAACAACTGTCAAAAAACTACAACAACAGCAAAGTAATTGATACACCTTTGCCTTATGTACCAAGAGAATCGACAAAGGTGTATATTAATAAAAAACTAAACCATTTAAACAATCCGCAATAAGGAATGTTATAAAACATGTTTTTTGATATAGGTTCCAATATAGGAAAATGGGCACTAGCAAACATCAAAAATTGCGATAAAATAATTTCAGTGGAAGCGTCCCCCCAAACATTCGAGAAATTAACGCAAAATTGTAAAAACGACAATATAATTTTGCTCAACTACGCGGTTTGTAATAATAATGGAAACGATATTACTTTTTATTACGCACATAATGAAGATGTATTATCGACTTTAAATAAAGATTGGTTGACAAAAAATACTTCAAGATTCTGCAATCAACCGTACACCGAAATAACATGTAAAACGATAACGATAGACACATTGATAGACCAATACGGATTACCCGATTTGATAAAAGTCGATGTTGAGGGTGGCGAGTACGAATGCATTTCTTCATTAACAAAAAAGGCCAAGTTAATTTGTTTCGAATGGGCAAGTGAAACAAATGACATTACCAACCATTGCATAGATTATTTGTTTAGTTTAGGTTATACCGACTTCTTCGTACAAGATAGAGACGATTATTTATTTAGACCGAAAGATGGAGATTATTATGACATAAGTACTACAAAAACGAAGCTATCAAATACTGTACCAAAACGCGATTGGGGGATGATTTGGTGCAAGTAATCGATTACCCCCTCCCCCCTCCCCCCCTCCCCCCTCCCACTTCCAATGTGTAATAGTATTATATTAGTATAACAATAATATAATAGTAAAATGGACTACACAAACGATCTATTCATGGAACCGAAAACAAAGCAATACGGCAGTCACATGATCATGTCGAACGTCCGCAAGGTCCCCAAAGTAAAATACATCAATGTCGACACCCGTTTTAGAGACGAGTATAACTACACCCAGCTCTCGAATTACAACATCACGTTGCCCGAACGCATCAACGACGTCAAGAGCATGAAGGTGGTATGTGCCGAAATCCCGATGAGTTTTTACAACATCTCGCTCGCTTTAGGAAATAGTTTTTTTTCCATCAGCGACACGCCCAACGTGAACCACGTGATAACGATACCCGACGGGCAGTACAATACGTTGACCCTCTGCGCTGCGATCAACAGTCAAATAAGTTCTCAATATGGTTCCATCAATTTAGCATTTGATTTGAGCGGATGCGTGGGGGGCACGGACGCGAGCGGCACCAGCAGCTATTTCGTAGCGAAAAGCTCGAAACACATGACCCTCAATTTCGCCTGCAACATCGACGGCACCCACGACAAATACAATTTCAAGACCAAGTTAGGGTGGTTGTTAGGGTTTCGCCAACCGACCTACACAATCACGTACCCAGGCACCACCCTGATGCCGACCGCAATATTGTCGGAGGCCCTGATCGACGTCAATGGGCCACGGTATCTGTACCTCGCAATCGACGAATTCAACAAGGGCAACCAATCGTCCTTCGTCCCCCCGCTGCATAGTTCGTTAGTGAACAAAAATATTATTGCCCGTATCACACTGAATGGCCCGAACTACGGACGTATTTTAGCGGCCAACATGTACAATGGATTATTAATGAGCGACGCACGGAGCTACACAGGGAAAATCGACCTGTTGAAGTTGAATGTCCAACTGTTGAACGAGAACGGCAGTATCATGAACCTGAACGGACTGGATTTCTCATTTTGCGCGGAAATCGTGTCCGACTAGGGGAGCAGGGAAACCTACGGTTTCCCCTGCGACCCCTTCCCTTAAACAAATACCAATTATGTTAACCAGGTTGTTAAGATAATTTCCAAGAGAGTTTCCAAGGTGGTTTACTATTCAAGGGAGGGGTCGCAGGGGTCAGAGCCCGAAGGGCTCAACCCTTGGGCGCCATAGGCGCCCTTAGGGAACCGTAGGTTCCCTGCTCCCTGCTTATATGTTACTACGGTCTAGATACATTGCCTTATTAAGTAGCTTAATAACTTTGTTACGGGTATCATCGTCACCCAAAAGGGTTTGCATATAAATCTTATCACGTAACAAGTTATTCGGTGAATTATTAATATAAGAATCAGGGTTTTCATCGCACCATTTACGCAAGGCCACCACACTCTTGAATTCCGCCCGTTTAATAGCGGCAGCTAACTGGACCTGCCCAGTGTCCTTTTTCCATACATTGTTGTCTTTCAGATGGATGACATCACGTCGAACATCGGTACAATGGATAGGCCGCTTGGTAACGTCCAACTTTGCCAATTCCTTGATAAGAAACTGTGACATACCATCGACGAAGCCGTAGTCTCCGAACTTCATAAGGTCTTCAAACGTGAATTGGAGGCCAGCTAAGAATTCCTCCATGTTCATAGCGTCCTTGCATGTCTCGTTTAAAAAGAAATTCAGATTGAATTTTTGATTGTTATTGGTATTGTTGACGGTGCTGCAAGGTTCTCTCTCAATGAGTTTATTGATGAGTTCGCTGTTCTCTTTTTTGAATTCCAATAATATTTCGGACTGTTTTTCCTGCATCTCTGCTAATTGCTTCGACTGTTTTTCCTGCATTTCCATAGCATGCTTCGATTGCTCGTATAACATAGTTTTGAACTCCTGGTTTTCTCTTATAACGTCTAAAATAACCGCAGTGTCTATAACTGGCAAAGTTGGTCGAATAACCACATCAGGTTGCTCAGATAAAGGAGAGACATTATCTGTAGACACTGGATGTTTACTATTGCAAGATTTTTTGTGACGATACAAACTCTGCCGACTATTATACTTCTTACCACAATCGCAATCGTATTTATTCTTAGACCCATTTTTACGATTCTTGTTAGATGTAGCCATCTTATGTTTTGCAGTGGTTAAATGGATATCAAAGTTATGTTTATTGTTACTATTAAAGTCACAAGTGTCGCAATGAAATTTTACATTGCAATTTTTTGTAGACATTGATATATAGATTATGTCTACATTTTCTTTTCTAAACCCTTTTCCCTCTATAATTATGTAAAATTATTTAATCACCATTTCAACCATATTCGTTCCAACTTCCGCAGCATTATGCAGCGCCCATCCCAAAACCCCCCTCCTCCGACCTCTCAAAATAGGTTCTTTTCCCCCCTGCCAAGATTTGTGCCAAGAATTCTTGGCACTTTTTGAAAAACCCCCTCGACTTTTTTTCCAAGTTTTCAAAAAAGGTGATTTCGTAGGGGGCCCCCTTGCTCTTTTTTCAAAAAAGTTACAAATTTTATGAAATAAAAATAAAATTTGTTACCATATTAAGTGACCTAAGATGAATTTTACGATTTTTTTCGAAATTTTTTACGTAGGTAAAATAAAGGTTTTTGGGAGGAGGGGGAAGCCAAACAAGGCCCCAAAGGAGGCCCCAAACAAGGCGTCAAAAGAGGCCCCAAACAAGGCCCCAAACAAGGCCCCAAACAAGGCCCCAAACAAGGCGTCAAAAGAGGCCCCAAACAATGCCCCAAACAAGGCCCCAAGGAAGGATCACCCTTAAAGGAAGGGATCATAAGGGAAACCATTGGTTTCCCTTAGAGGGAGGGGTTAGAGGGGAACCTACGGTTCCCCTCAAAATTGATTTTCCCCAACAAACCATTCCATACTAATAACAATAACAGTAATATAAATGAGCAAGTTCACTGTGACCAAATTAGAGTGTGACGAACCAGCACCGCCACCAAAGGGACACGACGAATCCTACAAGGACGTGCTATCCCCGGAGCAGCAAGTTGCCTATGAAAAGTTCGTGGCAGGTGAAAACATATTCGTGACGGGCCCAGGGGGGACAGGTAAGACCAAGCTGGTTCAGTATTTGGTAGATTACGCCAACTCCATCAATAAAAGTGGCCAAGTATGTGCTATGACAGGTTGTGCAGCAGTGTTAATTGGTTGTAAGGCCCGTACAATCCACTCGTGGAGTGGTATCAAGTTGGCCAAAGGCCCCAAAGACAAGATCATCACGGCAGCAATGAAAAATCGCAATGCGGTCAAGGAATGGAAAACCGCCAAGTACCTCATACTGGACGAGGTAAGCATGTTGTCCCAAAAGATTTTCGAAATTTTGGAGGAATTAGGGAGAAGGATCCGTAAAAACCCGGCGATATTTGGCGGTCTCCAAGTCGTCTTTTTGGGTGATTTCTTCCAGCTACCGCCGATAGAGACCGAGAACGATCCCGGCACCGAAAAGTTCTGTTTCGAATCGCCCCTCTGGCGCATGGTATTTAACCGCCAAAATCACATCCAACTGACCAAGATCTTCCGCCAAAACGACCCCCTCTACATAGATATTTTGATGCAAATTCGCCAAGGGCATTTGGACGAGGAGAAAACCGCGGTCTTAGAGACATATGTCAACCGCACATACGACCCCGAAAAGAACAACGGCTGTGTTCCGGCGAAGCTGTTTGCGCTCCGTGCCAAGGTCGACATGATCAACAAACAGATGTTTACAAAGATCGACGAAAAGGAATATGTGAACGAGGCCCTAGTAAAAACCGACTGCACGACGCAATTAGAAAGTGGCAAGGCCCTGTCCCTCGACATCCTACAAAAGTGTCGCGCCATGACCCTGGAACAGAAGGACTACGAGGTAGAGAACTTATTGAACACGATGTCAGCGACCCGGCTATTTCGGTTCAAAAAGGGGGCATCGGTAATGTGTTGTGTGAACCTAGACATGGACAACCAGATTTGTAACGGGGCCCAGGGGATCATCACAGACATTGTGGAAGACGGCCTTTACCCCGCGGTCGTGGTCAAGTTCTCGAATGGCATTGTTAAGCGTATCATACCGCACTTTTGGCAATCGGAAGAGTATCCGACGATCGCAGTAGGGCAGTATCCATTGATCTTGGCCTGGGCGCTGACGATCCATAAGATCCAGGGGGCGACAATGAAATTAGCCGAAATCGATATTGGGAGCAGCATTTTCGAATACGGGCAAACCTACGTAGCCCTCTCCCGGATTCAGTCTTTAGATGGATTGTATTTGTCGGCGTTTCACCCCCAAAAGATTCGGGCAAACCCGCTCGTGGTCGAATTTTACAAAGGAATCGCATAACCCCCTTCCCCTCACCCAAAGACAAAAAAACAAAAACCCCTCACAAAAAACCCCCAAAAAAACAAATATCAAAGTAATATAGAGAAGCAATATAAAGAGATGGTGGCCGGAAGTATTTTACCGGCGACAATTCACAACAATAAATTATATTTTTTATTCGGAAAGGAGAACCCGCTGGAAAAGAGTGCGAAAGGATGGTCGGATTTTGGGGGAGGTTGCAATAAGAACGAATCCCCCCTGAAAGCGGCACTACGCGAGGGAGGTGAAGAACTAACAGGATTCTTAGGAGACGCGAACGACCTGAAAAAGCTGATCAAAAAGAATGGTGGCACATATAACATAACACATAACGATTACCATGTACATATTTTTTATTTGGAGTACGACGAGAACCTGCCCAAATATTACAACCAAAACCACCGATTTTTATGGGAAAGGATGGACCACACCACCCTGAGCGAAACAATGTTATTCGAGAAGATAGAAATAGAATGGTTTTCGTGTGAGGAGACACAAAAAAGAAGAAACGAATTCCGCCATTTTTATAGGGAGATCGTAGATAAGATTTTGGAAGAGAAGGAGAACATCGAAACACATATTCGAACCAAAGTGTCACAAAAATTACCGAAATCTCATAAACGAACTACTAAAAAAACAGTGAGACCATAGTCACAGCTTATTTAGAAAAATGAAATTATGTTACATAGTAGGTAACATAATTAAGGAAGGGACTGGCGAAGCCAAAGCGGGGGTCAGAGCAGCTTCGCTGCGCAACCTTAGGGCGCCTACTATGGGCTTCGCCCAAAAGCCCAGAGGGAACCGTAGGTTCCCTGCATAATATATCCCGAAATAATAACAATAACAATAATAACAATGTCCAGCAATTCTTGGAGAAAATATGGCGGAAAAAGTATTGTTTTAAATGACACAATCAACGTCGGCACGGTAGTGGCAAATCAGTTTTTAACGAGAACCACGTCGGCAATAACGAGCACATTCGATAATGTAAATATTCTAGGCGAAGCCATCATACATCACAACGCCTATCTAGACAAAGACCTGTATGTGAGCGGAAACGAATACTTATCGCAAAACCTGTTTGTGAAGGAGAAATTAATGTTCGGCATCGACTTTTCGAACAACCTGAGTCCGTACACCTACATAGCAGGGAATCAAAATTTCATAGGAATCAACACCCTGACCCCGTCGACGATCCTTCAAATCACGGGTAATGCCAGCGATATTTTAACGGTAAGCTCCAACACCCCCTCGATCCGTAACATCATTGGTGAAAATGTGGACAAAGCCGGTATCGTGGTATATGCCGAGGACATCTACTCCCGCATCGAATTTTATAACGACACCACCACCGCAAACACCAATAAACCGAACGCTTACATCCAATACTCTCAAGGAGGTGTCTTATCACTGAACACAATCACGAGCATGGATTTTACCGCAGAATACTTGAATACCAATTTTGGTAAGGGACTTTTACATTTGGAAGACACCAATTCAATAATGTATAGCCCCGGAAACCTCCTGTTAAACACCAAAAACATTTTCATGAATGCGACCGACACATTTTTATTCGCATACTCGCCCAACGACGCGATATCAAGCGGTATTTTACTCAATGAATTTGGTATAACCTTCGACACGACTCAAAGTATCAGCCTGGTAACCGGAGAAAAGATCATATTAGGCGGTAGTGTGATCGACATCTCGTCTACCGTGGTAATGACGACCCTAGGACTCTACGACCCCCTCTATAACGCCACACTGACGGTATATGACAGTTCAAATGCGCTATTTTTATATAGCATCTACCAGGACGCGTCAGCCTATTCGGGAACGGCGATCTCTGCCGCAGCCATGGACGATTATTCGACCACCCAAATCAAGCTGGTAACCCCGGGAGGCGCCGGAGCCGCGTTTTTTGGCGGAGCATTTCCGCACATAAACTCTGACGGAACCATTGTACCCATGGCATCGCTGATGTTAGTCGACACCTGTGGAAACGAAGTCCCTGGGTTCATCAGTATTTATGGAAAAAACCCGCTGATCAACAGCACGTGCTTTGGTCTGAACACATATTTCCCCGACAATAATTTTGTATTAGACGTGAATGGTCGGGCCCATATAGGGAATGGCCAAGTGAGTGTGACTAGTAACCCGAACTTTGAAATATTATTCACTAAATTTTCGGCAATAAATCCCTGGTCGGGTATCGCGGTAGGGACCTCGGTGCCGAATTACGCGACCGATCCGGTAGAATATATTCAGACGATTTTATATACCCGGGACGGGGGCGCGACCTGGACCCCCTCGAACATTGGGGGGGAACTCGGACTCGTCTACGACGTCAGCAATGCATTCACATGTTTATACGTATACGACCAATCACTGGCCGTGGTCGGAACCACCTCGAGTTACATGTTTTACACGTTAGATGGTGGGATCAACTGGAACGCCCTGATCTATAGCGGCTCAAACTCCATTATAAACGATCGGACCACTGAGAGCGCCTTGATCATACCGCGGGGTCCCGGTATCTACAACGCCCAAAAAGAAACCTTCACCAATCTCTACACATTTTACTCGATCGTGACATACACGGACCCGAGCAACATCTATTGGAACGAATACGGATACCCCTACCTTTCGTCATACACGTTTACGGCAGTCTACGATCGTAACAATATGACGGATATCCCACTCGATGACAACGCTGGTACCGGATTAGCCCCCTATCTAATTAACAATTGCGACACCGATGGCACATACGCGGTGTATTTGGTAGGAAATGCTATCATTCAGTTTTTGATAGGTAACAACCAATATTCGTTCAATCCGTTCAACACCTTGTATTACAATATATGCACGTATGACACGAACCATTCGATCGCGGTAGGATATAATATCATAAGCTGGACCACCAATGGTACCGCACTAGACAATAACCACGAAATCGCTACGACGTGGAATCATACGATCCCGATCATAAATAGCGACAACACAATACCATACAACGCCTATAACCCGCACGGAACGACGGTGCCGACCTACAATCCGACCCCCATCATACTTCGGAGCGTGTATATCTACGATTTATCTCTCGCCGTAGCCGTAGGCGACAGTGGACTATTTATATATAGCACGGATTGGTCTACTGGCAATTGGGCCGTGGTGCCGGACGCCTTGTTGAACAGTTCGGGGGTGGCCAATTTATTGTCAAAGTCTCCGCGAATCCAGGACGTACACATGCCCGACATCAACACGTTTGTTATCAGTGTTGTAATGACATTTCCTGGCAATGGATCGACCGGGTCGAGTGAAATCTTATATTGCTATTATCCGAATTTATTCAATCGGGCGGAGAACAATGTATTGGAGGTATCCGGAAACATGATTATTTCGGGGAACGTCAGCATCAACGATGCCGGACAAATAAAGTCGAACAACCCCACATTTGATATATTAACGAATCCTGAGGTCCATCTGATCAATATTGGAGCCACCGGTACGTCAGTAAATATCGGGGGCGGTGCGATTGCTGCTTTTGTACCCGACGCCTGTGGTAATTTAACCGACAGTAACGGTCAGAGTTTTGTAGGTACCAACGGACACGGGATTTATAATAAAAACGGATTGATAATAGACACAAGTGGAGGTAATCTGATCACAATAGGCTCTTCTGGCGACACCATCGTTATCTCTGGTACCAATGTAATTATATCAGGGAACGCAGGTATCACTGGCAACACTACCATACAAGGTAACGCGGATTTACAAGGGAAAGGTCCAACAAATGTATTCCAACGTGATGCCAGTTTGTCGAGTACAACGTTCCAACAAATAACCACGAACATGGGGGTGAGCGGGGACATCAGCTTGAACGGCAGAGTATACGCATCCAATTCGCTCTATGTGAATACCGGAGGCTTAGAATATCCTTATTACGCCTTGGACGTGAGTGGCACGACGAATCTCGAAGGGACCGTGATGCCGATCACGTTAGTTGATAATTCGGTCCTCCTTACGAATACCCCAGCGTTCGACTTTTCGAACAATTTTTGTACAAACTGGCTGATGAATTTGACCGCTCCGGAAACCTACGATTGGACCTGCATCGCGATGTCGGCCAACGGAATGTTTCAGACCGCGATGGGGAACAACACCGGCATATGGATCTCGAGTAATTATGGTGTAAAATGGCGTGCCACAAACATATCGACACTGTTATCTTGGACCAGCGTAGCAATGGCGGCCGAGGGAAACATCCAAGTAGCGACCACGGGGGAATACATTTATATTTCGCGAGATTATGGCAACACCTGGGCCAAATTGAATTCGGTACCATTTACCACCAATTTATATTCGGTAGCAATATCATCGAACGGCCAATTCATTTCCGCAGTAGGATTTACCATCAATACGTCGAATATATATTATTCGACCAATGGGGGGTCAAGTTTTACGACCCAACTTCTCTCGGGCAATTTGACACTATTAACCCTGTTACAGGGGGTCAATACCGCCACGATCGCAATGTGCTCGACCGGCGAATACCAAGTATGTTGTTTAAATGCCAACACTACCAATAGCACGAATGCAGCGACACTATGGATATCGAGCACCTACGGACAGTATTGGAAACCGGTATCCCTACCCTACAAGAACTTTAATACGATATGTATGTCGTCTTCTGGAAAATATATTTATGTTGGCTGCAGTAATACGAGTGGACAAGTTCTCAATTTATTTTTATCGAGAAACTACGGGACAACATTTAGTTCAGTGAGTGCAGCGATATTGTTAGGATTAGACATAATAAGTGTGAGCACATCTGAAGACGGAAAATATATTGCCGCGGTTTCAGGTGTGAATCAAAGTCCGTACCCCCCCCAAATAGTAACCTCGGTGAATTATGGCGCAACCTGGAGTTTAGCAAGTACGTCCCCCCTGGTATCTTGGCAAGCAATAAGTATGTCGGCGAATGCCCAATATTTAAGCGCAGTCACCAAACAGAGTAACAATAATGGTAACGGAAGTATTTATACGTCATTGACCCCGTATATAAACCTGTCAATCGCGAATACATTGACGGTAGGAGGACCTGTCTTCCAATTCTAGTAAGGGGAAACCTACGGTTTCCCCTTAAACCCCATCCCTTAAGAATGTAACCACCTTTGATGATGTTTTAAACCACCGTCGAGCTTAATTGTAAAACATCTTGGAAAACTTTTTTGATGATGTTTTGAGCCATCTTTGGTTCCATCTTTGGAACCAACCTCGAAACCGTATTTTTATCCAACCTTTGTAAATTATTTTAACAAGCAAGTTAAAATAATTATTATCATTTAAGGGAAGGGGTCGCAGGGGAAACCGTAGGTTTCCCTGCTGTGATATAAATGTAATAATAATTAATACGAATTGTACTAATTAAAATAAAATATGAGTTCATGGTTAAATTTATCGACAACATCAAATAAATTCAGGCAAAGTTATTTTAAAGGATTCGTCGATATAAGCAGTGGCGGATTGAATATAAGAAGTGATGCATCTTTGAACATTTACAACTTGACGAATCCCTCTTACCCGACTTTTAGTATTAAATCGGACACCATGGCCATCTACAGTTCCGCTACAAATAATATTGTAAATGTGAGCAACGACAGACTAATTTATTTGAAAGACGTAACATCCGATATTTCCAGTACTTTAACAAATATTTACAACCGATTGGGCAGTATTAACACTGATAGTAGCAACAACAGCACGATAGACAACAATTTAGTTGTAGGGGGAGACACGTCTCTGAACGGTAATGTGACGGTGAATAAAAACCTGGTGATTTATGGTAACCTTTCAGTGCAGAAATACTCTCAACAAAATATCATCAATGTAGCGACCACGAATTATACTTTAATTGTAGCCGAAGATTTATCTTTAAATAATCGGTTTTTTACGGGTGACGATGCTTCCTTTGGCGGAAATATGTATGTCGCCAAAGCGACTATCCAAAATGGCGATGTAACGATGAACAACCGTCTTTACTTGAAAGGCGACTCCTCGTTAAACGGCAATCTTTTTGTGACGAACGCCAGTCTCCTCCAAGGAGACACCACAATAAACAGCCGCCTTTTTGTAGGAGGCGACGCGTCTCTGAATGCGCGACTTTTTTTAAATGGATCCGTCTACACACAAGGTAACGCCGCATTTTCTGGCGACGTTTCTACCAATAATCGACTGTTTGTCGTGGGCGAGACCTCTTTAAAAAGCCGACTGATGGTGGACGGCGACCTTTCGCTCAATGGGAACATACGTATTGCCAAGACGTTGTACCAAAAGGGAGACATGACGGTGGACGGTCGTCTATTCGTGAACAACGACCTCTCACTGAACGGCAAATTATATACGGGCCAACCCATCGTTTCACAGGGAGATCTCACGTTGAACAACCGCGTCTTTCTGAGCGGGGACGCTTCGTTCAACAGCAACCTATATATCTCCAAAAACGCTTTTATCAATGGCGACGTGTCCCTGAACAACCGCCTGTTTCTGAGCAGCGGCACGTATGTCTCCAAAAACGCGTTTATCAATGGCGATCTATCATTGAATGGCAACCTGATTCTGAGCGGGGATACGTCGTTCAATAACAATTTTTATGTGGCAAAGAATGCTATAATCGGTGGCAAGCTTTCGGTAGTGAGTGACGCGTCATTAAGCGGCAACCTCTACGTAGCGACAAATTCGGTCCAAAACGGCGATGTTACTATCAGCGCCCGTCTATACGTAGGCAGAGACGCCTCGTGCAACGGCAACCTGTTTGTTTCAAAATCGACACAGCTCGTTAGCGACGTCACGATCAATAGCCGCCTTTTCGTGAGTGGCGACGCCTCCTACAATGGCAACATCACGACAAATGGAAACCTGTATGTTACGAACTACACCACGCTCCAAGGCGACACCACAATGAACAACCGTCTTTTTATCACGGGCGACACCACGGCAAGTGGAATTATAAATGTCCAAGGCGACGTCGACGCCAACAATCGGTTATTCGTGAATAACGACGCTTGGTTAAACGGAAATTTATATGTTTCAAACAACACGACATTAAGTAAGGACATAAATATAACCGCCCGACTGTATATTAGCGGGGACATAAGTGCTAACGGAAACTTATACGTAGCCAACAACACCATCCAGCAGGGAGATTCGACCGTGAACAATCGTCTGTTTGTAGGTAACGACACCTCGTTAAACGGAAATCTATATGTCACGAACACGACTCTTCACCAGGGGGACGTTACCACAAACAGCCGGCTTTTTGCGCAGGGCGACACCTCGCTCAACGGTAATTTATTCGTGAACAACTTTAGTATATTGAACAATATTACGCAGAATATCACCCCGGTAATGTACTCGCCGTGGACGGGTATAAACATATCATTTACGAGCAATTCCACGGTGTATTATGTGGTACCGACTATGGCGAGAAATTTCAAAATAACGTTTACGAACGTACCGACGAATACCAACCAGTCGTATTCTTGCACCGTATTGATCAACAACAGCAACTATCAATGTTATTGTAATACGATAAGTGTGAACGGAACCAACACGACAATGTTATGTAATGGGGGTATTGCCGATGTCAGTCTCGGATCGTGCACATTTTTGAAACAGACGATAAATTTTGTAAATGCAGGAGGGAGCACCCCAATCGTGGTTTTGACCGATTTCAGTTTTTACCAATAAAAAATTTGCATTAACGATAGGATAGAGATGGGTCCTCGTCTTCAATTGTGTAATACGGTAAACAAATCGCCCCTTGCGAAAAGGGGGCAACGGTGTACAAATTTTTGATGGTCTGATTCACTTTAGTGGTAATAGTACTACCAATATTATTACTACTATTACAAGAATTCGAGTAAGAATCGAAGTTTGAAGAACGTAGATATATCGTTCCGAAAGCAAATTTTCCGTAGACGACGAAGTCGTCGTATGAAAAATCAATAATCCTCAAAAAAATCTATTGGAAATATATAAAAAATGAGTCGCCAGATAATATCGTCAACGGCTGGTTACAGTCAGTGGTTTGATTTATCAAACAGCGCAAATAGATTACGCCAGAGTTATGTGAAAGGCTTTATGGATATCAGTGGCGGTGGATTAATGTTACGGGCCGACAATTCCCTGAATTTTTATACGGGGTCCAGTGTTATCCCGACATTGGCATTTAGAGCCACTGGTACGAATGTATGGTTTCCTAGCACGTCGGTCACCCCAAATATTGTTACCAGTGCTGCCGTCGAGACCGATACGACGATAGCAGGTGGATCCACCAGTTATTATGATATTAGTAACACTAAATTTGTGTTCATCAAGGACTTGTCAGAAAACGTGCAGGTCCGCTTGAACGACTTGAGAGTTAGAAACCAATTTCAACAGGTAGATGCGACTGCTATGTCGACGTATTTTGTGACGGACATGTCGTTGAACAAGCGGTTGTTTGTGGGGGGAGATTCTTCCTTGAACGGGCGGTTATTCGTGGCAGGTGATGTCTCGATGAACAGCCGTATAAGTGTTGGATCGGATATTACGTTGGGCGGCCGCCTCTTCATCAACACCAACTCCTTCATTGTGGGTGGTTCGCCGTTCTCGATCAGCAACATTGCCTCGGACGCCTCGATCAATGGTCGTTTGGCGGTGTACGGTGATCTGTCGATCAACAACCGTTTGAACATAGGCGGAGACACCGTAGTGAACGGTAATTTGACCGCCAACGTGATCACGTGTAACGAGTTGATCGTGACCAACAGCGACAGCAGCGGAGGTTTCACCTTCTTTGATGTGGTGACGGCCTCTGGATTCATATCGACCAATGACGTGTCCTTGAACAGCCGCCTCTACGTGGGTGGCGACACGACCCTGAATAGCCGTTTGATTATGCAAGGCGACATGTCGGTAAATGGTAATGTCGTGTTCAACAATTATTTACCGACGTCCTCGATTGCACCGACCGCCCCGAACCAGCTGACCAACAAGTCGTATGTGGACTCCAAGATCACGTCAGGGTCGAGTAACTTGAGCGGTATCGACGTGACGGTCAGTAACCGCCTTTTTGTGGGCGGCGATGTCTCGCTCAACAGCCGTCTCATTCTGTACAGCGATGCTTCGTTCAACAACCGCTTGTTCTTGGGTGGTGACGCCATCATTACCCGTATGTTCGCGGCAGGTGATGTGTCGCTCGCGGGTAACTTTTATAATGCCAAGAACACGATTCATCAGGGCGATGTGACGATGAACAGCCGATTGTTGGTGGGTGCGGACACGACCTTGGGCGGTCGTCTCTTCATCAACACCAACTCCTTCATTGTCGGTGGTTCCGCGTTTTCGATCAGCAACATTGCCTCGGATGCGTCTATCAACCAGCGTTTGACGGTGTACGGCGAGACCACCCTCAACAGCCGCGTCTTTGTGGGCGGTGATGTGTCGATGAACGCCCGCCTGAATGTGGTGTCGGATATGACCCTGGGCGGCCGCCTCTTCATCAACACGAACTCGTTCATTGTGGGTGGTTCGGCGTTCTCGATCAGCAACATTGCCTCGGACGCGTCGATCAACCAGCGGTTGGCGGTGTATGGTGACGTTTCGTTCAACAACCGCTTGTTTGTGGGCGGTGATGTTTCATTGAACCAGCGGTTGTTCGTGACGGGCGACGTGTCCCTCAATGGCAATGTGGTGATTTCCAAGGATTTGACCGTCTTGGGACGCTTTGCGGTGCAGCAGTACAGCCAGCAGAACATCATCAACACCACGACGACCAACTACACGCTGATTGTGTCGGAGGATTTGTCGCTGAACAATCGCTTATTCGTGAGTGGCGATGCCTCGCTCAACAGCCGTCTCACGGTGTACGGCGATGTGTCCCTCAACAACCGCTTGTTCGTACTTGGTGATGCTTCCTTCGGTGGAAACTTTTATAATGCCAAGAACACTATCCACCAGGGTGATGTGTCGATGAACAGCCGTCTGTTTGTGGCGGCGGATGCCTCTTTCGGTGGTAACTTTTATAACGCAAAGAACACCGTTCATGGTGGTGATGTGTCGATGAACAACCGCCTGTTTGTTGGAGGCGATGTGTCGTTTGGCGGAAACTTGTACGTTGCCAACGTGATTACTTGCACGGAACTCATCATCACCAACACGGATTCGAGCGGTGGTGTGTTGTTTATGGATCAGGTGACGGCAGCGGGTGGTATTGCGGCGGCGAACGATATTGCTACCACTACTCGCCTGTTCGTGGGCGGTGATGTCTCGATGAACAGCCGCTTGAACGTGGGATCGGATGTGACCCTGGGTGGCCGCCTCTTCATCAACAACGACTCTTTCATTGTGGGTGGTTCAGCGTTTTCGATCAGCAACATTGCTTCGGACGCCTCAATCAACCAGCGCTTGATGGTGTACGGCGACACCACCCTCAACCGCCGTGTCTTTGTGGGTGGGGATGTGTCGCTCAACAGCCGTCTGACGGTAACGGGCGACGTCTCTCTCAATAACCGCTTGTTTGTGTTGGGTGATGTGTCCTTCAATAACGACTTGTTTGTGAGTGCCGACACCTTACTCAACAGCCGTCTCACGGTGTTGAGCGACACGTCATTAAACATGCGTCTCTTCGTGGGTGGTGACGCTTCGCTCAACATGCGCCTGTCGGTGGGTAGCGATGCGACGATGAATTCCCGCCTGTTCGTGATCGGCGACACCAACATGACCAACCGTCTTTTCTTGGGTGCGGATGCGCTCCTCAACAGCCGTCTCACAGTGACGAGCGACGCGCTCCTCAACAACCGCTTGTTCTTGGCGGGCGATGCCTCGCTCAACACGCGTCTGTCGGTGGGCAGCGACGCCACGATGAACTCCCGCCTGTTTGTGACGGGTGATGCTTCGTTTGCGGGCAATTTTTACACCGCGAAATTGACCATCCACCAAGGCGATGTGTCGGCGAACACCCGCCTCTTCGTGGGGGCGGACACGCAACTCAACAGCCGTCTTGTAGTGGCGAGCGACACGTCATTGAACATGCGCCTCTTTGTGGGCGGTGATGTGTCCTTGAACAGCCGCCTGACGGTGATCGGCGATGTCTCCCTCAACAACCGCGTCTTCATTGGTGGTGATCTCTCCATCAACCAGCGCCTGTTTGTCTCGGGTGATGTCTCCCTCAATGGAAATGTGGTGGTTTCCAAGGATTTAACTATTTTGGGACGTCTGGCGGTGCAGCAGTACAGCCAACAGAACATCATCAACACCACGACCACGAATTACAATTTTATTATCTCGGAGGATATCTCCTTGAATGGGCGTCTTTTTGCTAGCGGCGATACTACGACGAATTCCCGCTTGTTTGTCAGCGGCGATGTCTCGATGAACAATCGCCTCTTCTTGGGTGCGGACGCCTCGTTCAACACGCGTCTGTCGGTGGGCAGCGACGCCACGATGAATTCCCGTCTGTTTGTGATTGGCGATGTCTCCATGAATAACCGCCTGTTCTTGGGCGCGGATGCGCTCCTGAACAGCCGTCTCATTGTGAATAGCGATGTCTCTCTTAACAACCGCCTGTTCTTGTCAGGTGATGCCTCGTTCAATACCCGTCTGTCGGTCGGTAGCGATGCCACGATGAATTCCCGCCTGTTTGTGATTGGTGACACCAACATCATCAACCGCCTCTTTGTGGGCGCCGATACCACCCTCAACAGCCGTCTCACGGTGACGAGCGACGCCCTCCTTAACAATCGCTTGTTCTTAGCCGGCGATGCCTCACTCAACACGCGCTTGTCGGTGGGTAGCGATGCCACGATGAACTCCCGCCTCTTTGTGATTGGTGACACCAACATCATCAACCGCCTCTTTGTGGGCGCGGACACCACCCTCAACAGCCGTCTCACGGTGACGAGCGACGCCCTCCTTAACAATCGCCTGTTCTTAGCCGGCGATGCCTCACTCAACATGCGTCTCTCGGTCGGCAGTGACGCCACGATGAACTCTCGCCTGTTTGTGATTGGTGACACCAACATCATCAACCGCCTCTTTGTGGGCGCCGATACCACCCTCAA
>Ga0114973_10001206_pt1 | contig 19354 bp, 17 predicted proteins | sample M_140807_MF_Meta_FD_87025 | JGI IMG/M metagenome (GOLD analysis project Ga0114973, IMG submission 87025) | Freshwater microbial communities from Lake Montjoie, Canada to study carbon cycling - M_140807_MF_MetaG | ecosystem: Environmental > Aquatic > Freshwater > Lake | place: Lake Montjoie...
TAAAAAAAAAAATTTTTATTATAAATAAAAAAAAAAAAAAAATAAAAAATATTCTTTTGAAGATTTTTTTTTTGAAAATAAAATTAACAGTTTTATAAAAAAAAACGAAAACAATTTTTTTTTGATACATGACTTTTCGCTTCATGATAATAAAAAAGCTTATAATAACGCAACTTCTAAAAGCTATATTGAAGCTGTTTCAGCCTCTTCCCGTATCGTTGAATTAAATTTAAATCTTATTAAATATACTCAAACGAAAGATATATTAGTATTCTTGTCAGATCACGGATTAAATTTAAGCCCTTATGATAAATTGCATTTTAAAAAAAAATTACCCACTGAAATCTATAACAAATATTACCCAAATCTTTTTATTAATGAAAAATTAAAAGCTACATGTTTTGTCAGGCATCCAGAGATTCAAAAAGAAACTATTAATGTTTTCTTTAAACCAAATTTAATTTTTTATCTTGTTGAAAGTTTTTTAACATTAAAAAAAAATAAAATAAAAAGTTTCATTTTTAAATTAAAAAAAAATATCAATAATAAAATAGTTATATCAATTAAAGCAGCAGAGCAAGATCCATATAACAATTACTTTTTAAAAAAATATTTCCATTGTCATTTAATTTTTTTAAGTAAAACAGAAAAAATTACATACAGTCATAACCATGTGAATCAATATTATGACTTGATAAATAAAAGATACTTACTAGCTTCGGAAGTTAATTCTAAGTTTGTTTTTTTTATAGGAAATTATTTTAGCAAAAAAAATCATATAATTAAATTTTCATTATTTGTACTTTCATTGGTGAGCAGATTTTTTATAAAAATTTTTAATTTACTTTTTTTTAAATAAAATATTTTGTTATCCACGCTAATATTTAAAATGTAGAGCTTAAGTTATGGAAATGAGAAAAGATATTAACGGTCTTAGATTTATCGCTATATTATTAGTTTTCCTTTTTCATTTAGAGATTGTTTTTTTTTCATCTGGATTTTTCGGGGTTGATATTTTTTTTGTTGTTAGCGGTTATTTTATTACAAAATTATTAGATCAAAATAAATTGAATTACACAGGTATTAAAATTTTTTTAATTAACAGAGTTAAAAGACTATTACCAAATATATTTTTAATATCTTTTTTAATATTAATTTTTTCACTTACTTTATTACCAGAGCATTTACTTACAAATCTGTTTATAAATTTTTATTCTAGTATTTTTGGTGTTTTTAATTTCTTTTTAATGGCTCAAGCCACAGATTACTTTGGTCCCTCAAAAGACACAAACCCATTTTTACATATTTGGTCTTTAAGTGTTGAAATTCAATTTTACATTTTTTTCTGTATAGTTTTCTTTTTATTAAAAAGTTTTTCAAAAAAAATTAGATTTATAGTTATTTTAATTTTATCTATTTTTAGTTTTTTTTTATATATTGATTTGTTCAATATAAGTCATTTTTATTATTTTACACCTAGTAGAATCTTTGAGTTTGGAATTGGATCTTTAGTTGCTTTATCTAATTTTAAGATTGAGAAGTCTAAGCAGAATTATTTATCAATAATTTTTTTTTTTATATTATTAATTCTAGTATTCAAAATAGAATATAATTATAAATACAATTTATTATTACTTTGCTTAATTGTAAGCGGACTTTTGCTAACTCAAGAATCAAAAATAAACTTTTTTTTAGGAAATAATATTTTTAATTATTTTGGGAAAGTTAGTTACTTAATATATTTAATACATTGGCCATTAATTGTATTTGCAAGTTTCTATTACGAAATGTCTTTTGTACATAAGTTTATAATTTTTTTAATAACTATTATTTCTTCAATTTTTATTTATCATTTTTACGAAATTAAAATTAGATATAATAAATTTTATTTTAGTTTATTTTTAATTTTAATTATAATTATTACTATTGTTACAATTGTATTTAATTTAAATTACAAAAATAAATTCGCAAAGACTAGTAACGATAATAAGATTTTGATTTTAGAAGAACGATCTGAAAAAAAAAAATTATATAAATATTTTAACCCGATAAAATTTAGTGATCAAAATCAATCAAAAGATGTTTTGCCTATTTTATTAATCGGAGATAGTCATGCAGATGATATTTTTTTTGGTTTTAAGCATCAAAATTATATATTGAAAAAAAAACAGATAGTTCGAATAAATATTGACACAGTTTGTTATAATCTAAATCATCAAAAACCTGTTATTAGCAAAATTATTTTTTGGAAAAAAAAAGGAACATGCGAACTACAGCTTGGTAATCTTAAAAACAAACTAGATAAATCTAGATTTAGCGCAATAATAATTGTAAATAACTGGAATAATAAAAATATTAACTTTTTACCAGATCTTTTAAGTTTAATTAAATATAATAATCATAAAAAAGTTATAATTGTTAATATGCGTTCAACTTTTTATAAATTTGAACAAGCTTTTAATTTTCTTACAGATTCTTATGTTATAAATAAATTTTTATTTCTGCACAAAAATAATGAAAAAGAAATTAACTTTATTTTAGAAAAAGAAACAAAAAAAAATGACTTCTTGTTTTTTAACAGTGAACAAAATATTTGCGATTATATTATTAAATCTTGCAAAGTTGTTTCTAATAATGGATCAATTAATTATGTAGATCAGTCTCATTATTCTTTGGAGTATTCGAAATTTGTTTCAAATATGTTAGGAAATTTTATTATAAAAAATAAATGATCCTATCAAATATAGAATAAATATATAAAATAAATTTTTATTATAATAAATGCATACAATTTATATTTTCTCGGCAGGAAGATCTGATTTTGGGTTATTGTGCCCTATTATAAAATCTTTAAAAAAAAAAATTAAAGCAAATCTAATGGTATCTAGTCAGCATTCAGATATTAGATTTGGAAATACAATTAAAGAGATAAATGAGAAAAATATAAAAATTGTATATCAAAATAGAGAAAAGTTAAAAAATACAAAAATTAAAAATATTTTTTCGTTTTTTTCTAGGACTTCATTAGAATATTTTCTTTTTTTAGAAAAAAAAAAACCATCAGCTATACTTTTGCTTGGTGATAGATATGAAGTTTTTAGTGTTGCTATTGCTGCTCATTTTTTAGATATTCCAATTATACACATGCATGGCGGGGAGTTAACATTAGGAGCTTTTGATGACGGAATTAGACACTCAATATCAAAATTATCAAACCTTCATTTTGTGGTAAATAACAATTATCGTAAGAGATTAATAAACATGGGGGAAAACCCTAATTCAATTTTTAATTTTGGATCAATTGCTTGTGAACAAATTAAATTAAAAAAATTTGCAAATAATAGTATTTTTAAAAAAAGATATAACCTGAATTTAACTAAATCTATATTAATAACCTTTCATCCGGAGACAAAATCTAATATTCAACCGCAATATCAAATACAAAATCTACTTCAAGCACTATCTTGTTTTAAAGATTATAATCTTGTTTTTACAGCTAGTAATCCGGATACACATGGAATTTATTTTAATAAAGAAATTAATAAATTTAAAAAAAAAAATAAAAATGTTCATATTATTAATAATATGGGCCAAGATATTTATTGGGATTTTTTAAAACATTCATCGATCGTTTTAGGAAATTCATCCAGCGGTATAATTGAGGCTCCGGCAATTAAAACCCCGACTCTCAATATTGGAAATAGACAGGAAGGAAGAATTTATTCGAAAAGTATATTTCATGCTAAAATTGAAAAAGTAGATATAATAAATAAATTAAGAATTATTTTAAAGAAGAAAAAATTTAAATTTAATAATAACTTTTATAAGAGAAATACAACAAGGAATATAATGTATCAAATCATTAAATTCTTGAAAAAGAATAAAAAAAATAAAAAATTTTATGATATTAAAAAATTATATTAATAAAAAAAAAACTTGCATAATTGCAGAAGTAGGAGTCAATCATAATGGTAATTTAAGGCTTGCTAAAAAATTAATTAGAATTGCGAAACGTTCCGGAGCAGATGTTGTTAAATTCCAAAATTTTGATGCTAAAGAGTTAGTTACTAAATTCGCTCAAAAAGCAAAGTATCAAAAGATTAACACAAGAAATAACAGTGGCCAATTAAAAATGTTAAAGAAATTAGAACTAAAAACCAAAGACTATTTTGAATTAAAAAAATTATCAGAGAAAATTAACATTGGTTTTTTATCATCACCATTTGATAATAAGAGTTTAAATTTTTTAAAAAAAATTTTAAAAGTTAATACTATTAAAATCCCCTCTGGAGAGATTACAAATTTTAAATTGATTTCTGATTTAAAAAATTGTTCTGTGATATTGTCAACTGGAATGTCAACACCATCAGAGATAGCTGAGGCAATAAATATAATCTTTCATAAAAAGATTTATTCAACTAAAAATGAAATAAAAATTATTAATAATTCTTTTTACAATAATATAAGGAAAAAAATTGCAATTTTACATTGCATAAGTGATTACCCTGCTAAAGATAAATTTGCTAATATATTAGCAGTAAAAGATTTAGAAAAAAAATTTAAATTAACGGTTGGTTTTTCGGATCATACGCAAGGATATTTGGCTTCAATAATAGCCGTATCATTAGGTTGTAAAATTATTGAAAAGCATTTAACAATTAATAAAAATTTTAAAGGCCCGGATCATAACGCTTCGCTTAATCCTGTAGAATTTTCTCAAATGGTAAAACTAATAAGAAGAACTGAGATCATGTTGGGAGATGGTCGTAAGAAACTTGAAAAATGCGAAATAAACACCATTAAAGTAGCAAGAAAAAGCTTAGTTGCAAAAAGGAATATTAAAAAAAATGAAAAATTTACTATAGACAATCTAACAACTAAAAGACCCGGAACAGGACTTTCGGCTAATTTATTTTTTAAATATATTGGCACTTATTCTAAAAGGAATTATAAAATTGATAGTCTTATCAAAGATTAAATTTTATTTAATAAAAAAAAATATATAAATTAAGAAATGAAAATTTTATCAATTTATCCTTACACACATATTTCATCTGCAGCTATAATTATTAACGGTAAAATTGTTGCTGCGGCCCCAGAAGAAAGATTTAATAGAATAAAAATGTCAACAGAATTTCCCGTACAAGCAATTGAATGGTGCTTAAGCTATTCAAAGATTAAGTGGGAAGACCTCGACTATATTGTTGTACCATGGAATCCTGTAATAAATACTCAATATTCATCTAATAGGTGGGTGTCATCAATGATTTGGCGTGGCGAAATGTTTAGTCATATTCCAGTTCAAATCATGAGGATCATAAATAATAAAAAAAATATTTTTTTTCAGAAAAACGAAAACCTTTTTGAAAATAATACAACAATTGAGATTGGTAAGATAAAAATTGTATTTATTAAACATCATGTTGCTCACGCAGCATCAGCTTTTTTTCTGTCGCCATTTAAAAAATCAGATATTCTAACAATAGATGGACATGGCGAAGAAGACACTTGTTACATTGGGAAAGGAATTAATAGAGATATTTTTCAATCATCTTTAATTAAATATCCACATTCATTAGGATTATTTTATGGAACTTTTACAGATTTTTTAGGTTTCAAGCCGGATGTTGATGAATGGAAGGTAATGGCACTTTCCTCGTATAGTAAAAAAAAAAATCATTATGATGACAAAATTAAAAAATTAATAAATTTTTCATCTGAAGGATTTGAATTAGATTTAAATTATTTTAACTATTATTCTTTTGATAAAAAAAAAAATTTTTTTACAGATAAATTATGTCAACTTATAGGAAGGCCAAGAAATAAAAATGATAAGTTATTAACTAGGCACTATGAAATAGCGGGTGCTCTTCAGAGGACTTTTTCAAAATCAGTAGACCATTTATTAACAATTGTTAAAAAAAAGGGTGGAGGATCTGGAAATATTGTTCTAGCTGGCGGTGCAGCCATGAATTGTGTTTACAATGGAACTTTGTACAAAAATAAAATATACAAAAAAAGCTTTATCCCCTTTTGTGCAGACGATTTGGGAGTTTCAGTAGGTGCAGGGCTATATTTAAATAATAAAATAAAAAAAATAAGAAAAAAATTTTACTACAACGCCTCTTTTGGCCCAGATTATTCTAATGAATTCATTAAAAATGAACTAAAAAAATTCAAAGCTAATTTTATTCAACCAAAAAACTTGTGTGATTATATAGCAAATAAAATTTCCAAGGGAAAATTGATTGGTTGGTTTCAGGGTAGAATGGAATTCGGTCATAGAGCTTTAGGAAATAGGTCTATATTAGCAGATCCAAGAAACCCAAATATGAAAAGAATTATTAACGAGGCGGTAAAATTTAGAGAAGGTTTTAGGCCTTTTGCTCCAGCAGTACTAGATGATTTTTTAACAGAAATATTTGAAATACCAAAAAATGAAAAAATATATTATATGGAAAGAGCCGTTGAAGTTAAGAAGTATTGGAGAAAAAAAATACCAGCAGTAACTCATGTTGATGGCACTGCCAGAGTACAAACAGTAACCAAGAAATCTAATAACAAATTTTATAATCTAATAAATTCTTTTTATAAAATAACAGGTGCGCCTATTTTAATTAATACTTCATTCAATCTTAATGGAGAACCTATAGTAATGTCACCAGAGCATGCGATTAGAACTTTTTACTCTTGTGGATTGGATACATTAGTTATCGGAGATTATGTGATTAATAAAAAGAATGATTAAAAATTTTTTTTTTAAGGATATTATCATTAATTGTAATTCATCCTTATTTCAAGCACTTCAAAAATTGAATAAAAATAATATTAAAGTTTTATTCGTTAAAGAAAAAAAAAAAATAGTAGGGGCCCTAACCGATGGAGACATAAGACGAATTCTTTTGAAAGCAAAACATACTGAAATAAGCATTAATAATAAGTATAATAAAAAGTTTTTATTTTTTTTAGAAAAAGATTTTAATTCTGAAAAAGCAAATAAAATTATGAGAAATCGACAAATATTTGTCGCACCTATCTTGACTTATAAAAGAGAATTAAAAGATTTTTATTTTTTAAATCAATCAAACCAAAAAAAAATAAGTGCAGATGTATTTATTCTTGCCGGGGGTTTGGGTAAGCGAATGGGCCCTTTAACTGCTTATAATCCAAAACCAATGTTATTATTAGGCGGTAAGCCGATTTTAGAAAGTATCATTTATTCTTTTAAAGAATTTGGAATGTATAACTTTTTTATTTCGATAAATTACCTTGGAAAAAAAATTGAAAATTATTTTAGAGATGGAAAACAATTAAATGTTAAAATCAAGTACATAAAAGAAAATACGCCACTTGGAACTGCTGGCTCTTTATCATTACTTAAAAATAAATTAGAAAATAAAAATCTAATAATTATCAATGGAGATATTTTTACTAAATTAAATTATTACAATTTATTAAAATTCCACGAGGATAATCATAATGATGTTACTATTTGCTCTAGGTATTTTACCAACACTATTCCTTATGGAGTTATAAATTCAAATTATAAATCATCAATTAATAAAGAAATTATTAATGAAAAACCAACATATAAATTTCAAATTTCCGCTGGTATTTATGTTCTAAATCCAAGTTTATTAAAAAATATAAAGAAAAATCAATTTTTAGATATGAACGTTTTATTAAATTCATTATCAAAAAATAAAAAGATAGGAATATTCCCAGTGCATGAAGATTTGATAGATGTCGGAGATTATCAAAGTTATGAAAATGCTAATGTAAATTTTTTTAGATGATAAATAAAAAAAGAATTTTAGCTGTAGTCCCGGCTAGATCTGGTAGCAAAGGATTAAAAGATAAAAATTTTAAAGTTCTGGGGGGCAAACCACTTTTTATTCATCCATTGTTTGCTCTAAAAAAATCAACATATGTTGATAAGATAGTTTTATCAACAGATTCAGATAGAATAATTAAAATATCTAAAAAATATGGAAATTTTGTTTTTTTTAAAAGACCAAAAGAAATTTCTAAAGATACATCTAGTACATTTGAAGTTTTAGATCATGCTTTAAATTTTTTTTCAAAAAAAAATGATTTTTATGATTATATATTATGTTTAGAGCCAACCTCTCCGTTCACTACATCACAAGACATTGATTTTGTTATTCAAAAGGTTTTAAAAGAAAGAAATTATGATTCAGCTGTCTCGATATCTTTTCTTGAAAAACACCATCCCAATTTTATTTTTTCTCTTAATAAAAAAGGAATTATCAATCCATTTTTAAACGGTAAAAAATACAATTATAGACGTCAGGAAATATCGAAATTGTATTATTTGGACGGGAGTTTATATTTTTCGAATGTAAATAGTTTTAATAAAAACAAAGGATTTATTGGGAATAAAACTTATGGTTATATCACACCTAAGTGGAAATCATTAGAAATAGATGATTTTTTAGATTTTGAATTTGCAAAATTAACATTTAAAAAATTTAAAAAATGAATAAAAAAATTACAAAAAAGTTATTGGAGCTAATACCAGGAGGAGCTCATACATATTCCAGGGGGTTTGATCAATTTCCAGAAAATGCTCCTGAAATTTTAAAAAGAGGAAAAGGTGTATACATCTATGACAATAATGGGAAAAAACTCCTAGATTACGGAATGGGGTTACGCTCTGTTAATATTGGTTATGCAGAAAAAATAATTAATCAGGCTGCATTTAGACAAATTAATTACGGAAACAATTTAACAAGACCATCAATAGTTGAGCTTAATGCTGCAAAAACTTTAGTAAAAACCATAGATAGCGTTGATATGGTAAAGTTTACCAAGAATGGATCTACCGCTGTAACGGCCGCTGTTAAATTAGCAAGAGCTTATAATGGAAAGAAAATTATTCTAAGATGTATAGATCATCCATTTTTTTCTTATGATGATTGGTTTATAGGCTCTACAGTTATAACAAAAGGAATTCCGAACGAAGTTTCTAAATTAACAGATACATTTTTTTACAATAATATTAATTCTTTAAAAAAAAAAATCATAGAACACAAAAACAAAATTTCATGTGTAGTTTTAGAGCCAGCAGCAACAGAATGTCCAAAGATAGAAGGTTTATATGGATGTTGTGGTAAAAAAGTTTGCGAAAGAAATTTTTTTAATAAAAAACATTTTCTTAAAGAAGTAGAGCAAATTTGTAAAAATAATAAAATAGTTTTTATTTTAGACGAGATGATTACTGGTTTTAGATGGAGCATAAAAGGAGCTCAACATTTATATAACATAGATCCAGATATTAGTACTTTTGGCAAAGCAATGGCAAATGGTTTTTCAGTAGCAGCTGTATGTGGAAAAAAAAAATACATGGAATTAGGATCAATAGAAAAAAAAAATAGTGAAAGAGTTTTTTTGTTATCAACTACTCATGGTGCTGAAATGTCCGGGTTAGGAGCTTTTATTGAGACAGTATCTTTTTTAAAAAAAAATAATGTTATAAAAAAAAACTGGGAATACGGAGGGAACTTGATAAACAAGGCCAATGAAATTGCGAAAAGTATTGGCATTTATAAATATTTTTATTTTGCAGGAGTGGCTTGCTCACCATATTATATTTGCAAAAATAGTATTGGAAAAATATCTTTTGAATTTAAGACCCTGTTTATGCAAGAAATGATTAAAAACGGAGTATTAATGCCCTGGGTGTCCATAGCATATCGTCATAATAAAAAAGAATTTAATTTTACAATCTTAGCTTTAGAAAAAACTTTATATATTTATAAAAAAGCACTTTTGCAGGGTGTTAAAAAATATTTAGTAGGGCCATCAATTAAACCAGTATTTAGAAAGTTCAATTAATGAAAAAAAAAACAGTTTTAATTCTTGGGGCCTCAGGATTAATTGGGAGCACTTTATATAAAAAATTTGATGATAAAATTTTTAATGTTTTAGGTTGCGATTTAAAAAAAAACGAAACAAACAACGGAAATTTTTACAAAGCTGATGTATCTAAAGAAAATGAGCTAAAAAAATTAATAAAGAAAGTAAATAAAAATTACCCACGTATAGACGTTGTTATAAATGCAATTTATCCAAGCAAGGCAAAAAAAAAAATAAGTTTTTTTAAACAAAGTAAGGAAGATTTTTTACTTAAAGTCAATTTTCATCTAGGTATCAATTTTTTAATTAATAAAATATTTATTAATTATTTTTTAAAAAAAAAGATAAAAGGTAACATAATCCATATATCATCTATTTATGGCTCTTTTATCCCAAGATTTGAAATTTATAAAAAACAGCAATTTACAATGCCCTTGGATTATCTAGTTGCAAAATCTTCAGTAGACTATTCCACAAAATACTTATCAAAAATATTATTTGGATCAGGTATTGTTATAAATAATGTTTCACCCGGTGGCATATTTGATGATCATAATAAAAATTTCGTTAAAGCTTATTCTGAATTTACAAATAATAAATCAATGTTGAAAGCAGATGATGTCTTCGGCGTTATCAATTTTTTAGCCAATTCGAAAAATTTGAAAATCACAGGACAAAATTTTATTGTAGATGATGGATTTAGTTTGTGATTTTAAAAAAAATTAATTTAAAAAAAATTTCCAAAAAAAATATAACATCTGATTATATTGATTGGATGAATGATTACGAAGTTGTTAGATTCACAGAACAAAAATATTATAAACATACCCAAAAAAAAATTGAGAATTTTTTAGAAAAAAAAAATAAAGATAAATTATCTTTAATTTATGGCATTTTTTTTAATGATCTCTTAATAGGAACCATAAAAATTGGAAGCATCAATCAAATACATAAAACTGCAGATATTTCTTATATAATTGGTAATAAAAATTTTTGGAATAAAGGCATAGGAAGCTTTGTTGTTAGAAAAATATGTTTAATTGCTTTTAAAAAAATCAAATTAAAAAAATTAATTGCAGGGACTTATAGTATTGCAATTGGATCTCAAAAAGTTTTAATAAAAAATGGTTTTAAATTAGAAGGTATTTTAAAAAATCAAATTTATTTTAACAAAAAAAGAATACATCATTATATTTACGGTTTAGAAAAAAAATTTTTTAAATCTTAATAAAGCTTTATACTTTTTTATTTTTATTATATAAATTCTTAATGGTAAAAAAATTAAAAAAAACCTTAAGTGCAATTAGTATTTTTTTCTTTGGCAACACATTAGGGTTTTGGATGAATACCAAATATATAATTTATAATATTTATTGCCGTTTTTTTTATTTCTCAAAGAATAACAAAAAAAATTTTTTAAATTTTAGTCAAGAATTGTGCAGTAAACTGAAAAGTGACGGCGTAATGATTGTTGGCAAAGATCTAAATATTAATATGATAAAAAAAAAATTTAATTACTATTTTGAAAATAAAAATAATTACGCTGACAATCAAAAAGGATATCAGTTTTTAAGAAGAGACTTAGTTAATGATTTTAGTAGCGAAATATTTAATTTATTAAAAAATAATTTAGATATTTTTTTTAAAAATTATTATCGTTCATATTATTCAATTTATTGGGCCAATGTTATGAGAAGTTACCCAATTCAAAATTATAATGATGACGAATCTTTGCTTTATCATTTTGATGATAACCCAAATGGTGTTTTAAAAACTTTTATTTATGTAAATTCGCAAGACGAAAATAATGGAGCATTTAGAACTTTATTGAAAAAAGAATCTGATTTATTAAAAAAGAGAGGTTTTTTAAGTTATACAACCGAAGATAGACTGGAAAACCAAAAAATGATTACACAATCGAATTTTAATGATAAAATTATAACGTTTTCTGCGGACGAAGGTTCAATTTTAGTTTTTGAAAATAATATAATTCATAAAGGTAATTTACCAAAAAAAGATTGTAGAGATTTAATAATTCTTGAAACAATACCATCCTGCAAAGATTTAACTATAGAGGATTTATCTAGATCTTTAATGAGACCAATTGTTACGGATTACCCTTTTAATCCGTTTTATTATAAGTAACTTGTATATAATTTTTTTTATAAATTTAAGATTTTTTTCTATCAAAGAATACATTCTTAATTAATAATTCACAATATAAAATATATTATCTTAAAATGAATTTTGTTTTTTTTAGTCCATACACATTAATGTGGAATATCACTCTAGTTGAGAAAGCACTCAAAATTAACTTAGATTCTAGTGAGAATAAAATTTTTGTAGTTAATTGCAATAAAGATTTAATAGAACATTGCATGTGCTTTGATGCTTATGGCTTAGCAACACATTCTACTAAAGAAGAAAAAGAAAATGTCTGCAAAAAATGTGTAAGTTATAAAAATTTATTAAGAGTAAAATTTGATAAAATATTTTATGATATTAAAACTTTACTAACCACGGATGATAATACTTTTATCGATAACGAGATAAGAAAAGTTAATATCAATAATTATGAAAATTTCTCTATTTTAAATGTTGATGTAGGAAAAATAGCTTTACACGATCTAATTTTAATAAAAAAACTCAGTTCATTAAAAAAAATTAAAGATAATTGGCCATTCTATATAAGTATTTTAAAAACCTCACTTAAGTGCCTATTAGCTTTTAAAAATTTGGCAAATATTAACAAGATTGATTTTGTGATAAGTCCAAATAATCTTTATAGTCACCACCAAGTCGTTGCAAAATATGCTAAAACATTAGGTATTCAGGAATATTCAATTCTTTCAAATGCTTTAGTACCTCATAAAAAATTACAGTTCTCAAAATTATTGAAAGGCATTAATTCAGGTTTTAGTTTTAATGCTTTAAAGAAGTGGAGAAATAAAAATTTTTTATTAAGCCAAGAATCTATAGACTTTGTTATTGAATACTTAATTTCAAATTTTACAGGTAACCATTATTTAAACTTTTCCAAATCAAAAAAAAAAAACAATAATTTTCTTAAAAAAAAAATTGGAAATTATAAGGTAATTATTGGTGTAATATTAAGCGGCGCAGAAGAAGATTTTTGTGTTATTAAATCAGATGTTAATTTGCAATATTCTTTAAGAGAGAGAATTTTTAAAAATCAAATTGACTGGTTGGAGCACCTAACTAAATATGCAGAAAATAATAAAGAAATTTGTTTTATTATTAGATTTCATCCTAGAGATTTAAAAAATGATACTCATAGATATACTGAAAATTATATCGATTTAAAAGAATCGATTAAAAGTGTTAATCTGAAAAACTTTATCATTGATGATCCTAAAGAAAATATAAGCATATATGATTACTTAGATGTTGTGGATGTAATGTTGACCTATGGTTCTACCACATTTGTAGACTTTTCTTTGTTTGGTGTTCCAGTTATTGATGCCGATCTAAGCAAGCTACAGTATCCTCACTATTTTGATTATAAAGATAAAGATGATTATTTTAGTACAATCGAAAATGCTTTAAACAGCGGTAGAAGTTTATCAATATCAGAGAAGTATTTTAGATGGTTTGTTTGGACTAATATTTATGATGCCATTGATATATCGGGCCAAATAAATAAAAATGAAAATAAAAATATTTATAATATAATTTATAAAACAATATCATCAACTTTAGAGAGAATTGGATTTTATTTGATAAAAAAATTTGAATTAATGCAATTAGAAAACATTAATTTAAATACTCAAATTAAAATAAATTCTTTTTTTAAAAATAAACAAGATTCTTACATTGATACAAGACTAGAAAGTTTAAATATTTTTTTTGATGAGGATATAAAAAAAGAAAATATGAAAAATATCAAAGGGTCTCTTCTTAATTTTGGAAAAAAGTATGTAGATAAAGAATCAAAATTTTACACTTTGGTAAAGTAGATTTATTTAATTTTTTTCATTTCAATTCCCTTATTTCTAAGGTATGATGCGGCTCTTATTGGATTATTATCGCCAAAATGAAAAATACTCGAGCAAGCCGCCCCATTACATTTAGTTTTATAAAAGAGTTCATATATATGATTAAAATTTCCTGCTCCTCCTGAACTTATAATAGGCAAACTTGTAATTTTATTTATTTTGTTAATTAAATTTATATCGTAACCATTCATCATTCCATCATAATCGATATTATTAATAAAAAATTCTCCAGCCCCATTGTTTTCGGCAAGCTTTATATACTCTTCAATGTTCATATTAACAGATTTGGAGGATAAGTCGTAAAATATTTTATATTCGTTATTAATTTTTTTTATATCTATTCCTACGACCATGCATTGTCTCCCAAATTCTCTTGATGCTTCATATAGAAAATTTGGATTAGTTGCAAATTGAGAGCATATAATAACTTTGTCTGCTCCTGATAATAATAATTGTTTGATTTGTTTTATTGTACGAATACCGCCACCCGCCGTTAAAGGAATGAAGCAGTTTTTGGAAGCAATAGATAAAATATTATTTAAATCTGAACTTTCAAATCTATTATTATTAATATTTATAAATATTAATTCGTCCACATCTTGACTATTGTATATTTTGATAGCAGACACTGGATCCCCAGTATCAATATAATTTGAAAATTTTTTTCCTTTAACTAGTCTTTTATTTTTTAAAAGAAGTGTTGGTATTATCCTTTTCTTCAGCATTATATTTCTGAGAAATTTTTTATAATTTGTAATCCATTATTTAAACTTTTTTCCGGGTGAAATTGAACGCCAAATATATTTTTTCTTTCAATACTAGCGACAATTTTTTTATCTTGAAATCCGGCAAAACTTGTTAGATTAATTTCGTCTTTTAGCTTATATGAGTAGGAATGAACAAAATAAAAATCTGTATCGTTTTTTACTTTTTCAAAAAGTTTACTTTTTTTTATTGTAATATTATTCCAGCCAACATGAGATATGTTGGTATTTTTAGCTATTAAATTTACTTCTCCTTCTATAAGATTAAGACCATCGCACTCACCACCTTCATGTCCTTTAGTTGATAGTATTTGCATTCCTAAACATATACCAAGTATTGATTTATTTTTATCGGCAAATTCTTTTATTTCTTCAAAAAAATTTAGTTTTTTTAATTTTTTAATAGCATTAAAATATGATCCAACACCAGGTAAAATTATTTTATTAAATTTTTTTAGCAAAATTGGGTTGTCAATTAATTCATTTTTAATTTCTAGTTCATTTAGAGCATTTACAATAGATCTAAGATTGCCAGATCCATAATTAATTACGGCGATCATTAATTTATTTATTTTTTTTCTTCTTTATACCATTTATCGAAATCTTTTGTTTTATTTGCATGTTTGTTTGATTTGAAATTGTGTTCATAAGGTGGAATACTCATAGACTTGCAAATTTTATTAAATTCATCTTCATTTAAACCAAGATAATCAAGAAATATATCCAGTGACGGAGGTCTAGCGCCTTCAAATTTAATTAATTCTTCAGCCTCATCCTTTTTAATGTTACCATTTCTAAGTTCAGAAGCCATGTTTTGACTTATTCTGCCATAGCCTCTTTTTATATATTTAATGTAATCTCTTGTTCCCTGCATAAAACATTCTATTTTTGATGAATATGGATTTGCCTCATCTGGAATGCCCTCAAGCTCATCTGATTGCCAGCCTAATTCTTTTTTAATAGTAGAAGTTTGTTTGTTGTAATCCCACTCTATATAATTTCCTAAATTAATAGATTTAATTTTATGTAACTTAATTTCTTCTTTGTCTGGAAATGTATAGGGTATTAAATCTCTTTCCTCTAAATTGCAGCCTGACCCCTTTAACATTCCATACATATCTTTAGCAGAAATTCCAAGGTTTCTAACTTTATCAAATTTTTTTTCATCTTCTTCTTCTATTTCTTCGTATGAATAATATGCACTCATTTCAGCCAAGGGCTCACCCCAAATTAACAAGGGAATGTTAAGTTTTACAGCCATTCTGACAGGGTAAGAATAGATTCCAGTATGACAATGCCAGCAAAAATCTGTTTTTCTTTTAAAACTTTCTAACATTAAATTTTTCACAATATTCCAATTAGGAGTAAAATCTAAAAAATCTGCGCCCAGTTTTTTAAGTGTACGATTTGTATTTTCGATAGTCTTTTCTCTTAAAAATCCATGATTAAATCTTATTACCAAAGGTTTAAGCTTAAGTGTTTTAATAACGTACAAAAGTTGAAAAGTACTATCTTTGCCACCAGAAAAGGGGATGATACAATCGTAATCATATTTATTTTTATAATCATTAATAATATTCTTTAATTGAGTTAACCTATCATCCCAATCAATTTTTTTTTTAGTAGATGTAACAGAATGACAGATGTTACAAGATGAATTTTTATCAAATTCAATAGTTTCGTATGTCTCTGGTAGTAAACATTTGGTACATTTTTTCATATTTATATAATTAAATTGTATATTTCTTTACATTATAATATCGTAGATTTTTAGGATTGGAGAACCATTCTATAGTATTTTTCAGAGCTTTTTTAAAACCATCTTTTCCACCATAAGTTAATTTCCAGCCCATAAGTTTTCTTGCCTTTTTATTATTTGAGAGAAGATTAGTAACTTCACTTTTTTTTGGTCTTATTCTTTTTTTATCTTGTATGACTACAATTTTTATATTTGTAATTTTTTCTATCATTTGAACTATTTCTTTTACAGAGTAAGAATATCCTGTTCCCAAATTTATTACTTCCCCTAAAATATTTTTTGAAATTAGAGCTTTATAAAAACCAAGAGCTGTGTCATGCACATGAGTAAAATCTCTTTTGCTATTTAAGTTTCCAAGTTTTATTTTTTGCTTATTATTTAAAATTTGAGAAATTATAGTTGGAATAACTGCTCTTAGCGATTGCCTTGGTCCAAATGTATTAAAAGGACGGATAATAACTGCTGGCAAATTAAAAGATTTGCAGTAAGACAAAACTAGTTGATCCGCGGCTATTTTTGTTGCGGCATAGGGTGACTGAGCTACAAGTGGGTGATCCTCATCTATAGGAATGTACTGAGCGCTTCCATAAACTTCGCTTGTAGAAGTGTGTATTAATTTTTTAATATTATTTTTTCTACATGCTTCTAAAATATTCAAAGTACCAATAATATTTGTTTGCACATAAGAAGCTGGGGCTTCATAAGAATAAGGAATAGATATTAAAGCAGCTAAATGAATAACAGAGTCGGCTTCTTTACATAATTTATTTATTAGTCCAGTATCACATATATCTCCATGAACTATTTTTAAATAATTATTTTTAGCTTTGATATTTAGAAGCCAACCTGTTGAGTTGTAAATATCATAAGGAACCAAAGCTATAACTTTTTTACCTTTCTTTAAGAGAAGCTCAACAAGATGAGAGCCAATAAAACCAGAGGCACCAGTTACCAACACTTTAGATGATTTCTGTTTATTTTTCATAAGTTATTATGTATTTGAATATATTAAACTATAGTAAAAATATGAACAATAAAACTAAAAATAGTTTTTTTTTAAAAATTTTAAATAGATCAAATTTTTTAATTAATGAATTAATTTTAAAGTTAAAAGCATTAAAATGTTAAATCATTAAATCATTAAATAATAGACTTGTGTCTGACTTTTTTTTTAACCATAAAATTTACGATTTATTTCCAAAATTAAGATCAAAAATATTTATTTTAATTTTTTTATCTTTATTGTCGTCAACTCTTGATCTTCTAAGCATTGGTCTTTTAGCCCCGCTAGTTGGAATTATTCTTAATAAAAATCTAATCAATGAAAATGCAATACTTCTTGCCGTCAATAGTTTTTTAAATTCTTTCAATATTAATATTTTTTTTATATTACCTTTGTTAATTTTTTTATGTTTTTTTATTAAAGCGATTATTACTTTTTATATAATTAAATTTATCCAAACTTTTTGCTTAAATGAGCAGGCACAATTAAGAAATAGAATTCTTGCTTTTTATATCAAAATGCCGTTTTCAGGTTTTTTGGAAAAAAAATACGATGAAAAATTTATATCATTAACTGATTTGATTAGAAATGTTTCTGAAAATACATTAATAAACTATTTAAGATTGATATCAGATAGTATTATTTTTTTTATAATATTTTTATTTCTAATTCTTATCAATTGGCAGATATCTTTATTTATAATTCTAGTTATATTTTTTATTTATTTTTTTTATAAATTTTTCTTAAAAAAAAGATTAACAATATTAGGTAAAAGTACGGTATCATCACTTAAAAACATTTATCAAGACAGCCACACAATATTAAGTACTTTAAAAGAAATTAAAATTTTTAATAAAGAAAAATTTTTTACGGAAAAAATAACAATAGCATCAAAGAGTTTTTCGGAATCATATGTAAATCAGATTTTATTGGGGTCCTTACCTAGATTGATAATTGAAGTCTCTATGGTTACTTCAATTCTTGTAATTTTAATTATTAGCATGAGTTTCAATATTGAATTAGATAAGTTGTTACCAATTTTAACAGTGTTTACTTTTGCGGCCATTAGATTAGGGCCAATAACACATTCTATTTTAGCATCTAAAAGCGTTGTTTGGAATACTTTTTATGCAGTAGATGTTATTCAGGAACAAATTAATGAGTTAAAAAAATTTAATTTTGATAGAAATAATTTTCAATCTTTAGAATTACTGACATTTAATAAAAAAATTAATTTCAAAGATTGTTTTTTTAAATTTAATAATAATAAAGTTGTTTTTAAAAATTTAAATTTTGAAATAAATAAAAATCAAATTGTTAGTCTCAAAGGAATATCAGGATCAGGAAAATCAACTTTTTTAAGTATTTTTATGGGACTTCTTAAGTTTGATACCGGTGAAATTTATTTAGATGATAAAAAAATTTTATTAAATAATTTTAATCTTATTAACGAATTATCTTTAATTCCTCAAGATATAGTTTTGTTAGATGATACAATTAAGAATAATATAATTTTTGGTTCAGAATATAATGTTGATGCTTTTAATAAAGCTATAGAGTTAGCTAATTTAAAGGATTTTATCAATGATTTAAACTTAAAAGAAAACAGTAATATAGGAAGTAACGGGGTTTTTATATCCGGGGGTCAAAAACAGAAAATTGCTATTGCTCGGGCAATTTATAATAAAAAAAATTTTTTAATTTTTGATGAACCAACTAGTGCTCTCGATAGTTTATCTAAAGCCGAAATCATTATTACTATTAGAAATTTAAGAAATTATCATACAATATTAGTCGCAACACATGATGATGAAATGCTTAAAATATCCGATATTATTTATAAAATAAGTAATTGTAAGCTAGAAAAAACAGAATTTAATTAAGATATTTCCAGATAAAGAGTGTTAAAATTTTTCTTTAATAATTTTTTTAA
>Ga0114973_10001208_pt1 | contig 19353 bp, 20 predicted proteins | sample M_140807_MF_Meta_FD_87025 | JGI IMG/M metagenome (GOLD analysis project Ga0114973, IMG submission 87025) | Freshwater microbial communities from Lake Montjoie, Canada to study carbon cycling - M_140807_MF_MetaG | ecosystem: Environmental > Aquatic > Freshwater > Lake | place: Lake Montjoie...
AATATCATTTATAATTTAGAATATCATTTATAATTTAGAATATCATTTATAATTTAGAATATCATTTATATTCCATATATTCAATATATAACATGGAATTTTATTATATAACTGTATTAATATTTTTTATATATATGGTTATATATCTTTTATATTCATTAGCTTATTATCAGTTTTACATTTGTATGTTTCAATTTTGATATGAATTTTGATATGAAATTTTAATATGACATTTTCATTTTGATATGAAATTTTAATTTGAAAAAATAATAGATATTAAAATGCATATTGAAGAATATTTAAAGAATGCTGATGAAATTTATAATAATATAATTAAATTTAATATTATTATGCAACAAGATGAAATAGATGAAAAAATACTAGAGATACAAAGTGGAATTAAGATTATTCAATCAGTCGCAAAGAAAATGGCTGATATTTCGAATAGTATAAAAAGAATAAGCAATAGAAAACGTATAATGTTAAAAGGTAAAGAATCTAATAAATTTATAGACCCATATCCTACAATAGAAACTCATGCTATAATTAGAAATTCATTAATGAAGAAAATAGATATTACTCCAGAACTAAAAATACCGGCAATAATAGTTCCAAATGAAGAATATATACCAACATCATTTATTTATTACATAGAAGAAACAAAACAATTCGCTATTAATATAAATGGGTTTAATGTAAAAGGGTCATTAGGCGATATTGTAGAATATGGAAATGAAAAAACATTTCAATGTAAATTTGCACATGAATGCAAAAATATAAATACTTGTTGTTTTTATCATCCGCCAGAAGACTTTATAAAATTAAATATTCCAATAGTTTATCAAAAAAGAAATTTTACTGCTGGAAGCTGGATTTATAGTAATAAATATAATATAAAATATAATAGACATATAGGAAACGGTTCCAGTTTAAAATTTGACTTGGAAAAACTTAAAAAAACAGATTATGAAGAAGAACTCAATACGAGAAAATCACAAATGATACATGACATATTAATTTATATATCTCTTTTACAATATAATATGCTTCATGAAAAAAAATGGAATCTTTATAATTATATAAAATATTAACTTTTATTATATATATTACGAATCTTTTGTTTTTGTGAATTTTTATATTTTTCTTTTATTTTTTTGAACATTTTTATTAATCTATTGAGAGCCGTTTTTTCAATACCTAAATATTTTATATTTTCTAATGCACACCATTTAATACATGCAACTTCTCTAGTTTGTAAATTATTATTAAATGAAATATTAGGTTCCCAATCTCCTATTGCTTCTGCAAAATATATAATAGATTGATATGTTATGTTAAAATCAGAATATGTTTCTATATATGGTTTTATATGTAGTAATAATTTATATTTATCTTTTTCTATTAATGTTTCTTCATAAAATTCTCTGATTGCAGTATCGATATCTAATTCACCAGTATTTTTTTTACCCTTTGGCGCTTCCCATAATGTATCTATATTATTACTATTTCCTATTAATCTTTTTAATCGCAATCCTCCATCATGTAAAAATGTAGTTTCGAATTTATTCTTTTTCTGTATATATTGCTTACACATAGAATAATTACCCTGAAATATATTAGGTTCTGGATTAACTCTATGAAGACGAAACCACATTATATGAAATTTTAAAGTTAATATGTCCATCTTCTCATAATAAGTCATATTATTAAATAATTTTAATATATGTTTGTCATCATTCTTATAATAATGTCCAGAAATGAATTCACAATAATGATATGTTACTGGTTTTTTAATTAACAATATTTCTATTTGTTGTTTTTTCCTAATACATGCTATTCCAAACGATTTCTTAATCTTCATACTGATTTAAATATTAAAAATTTTATATTCAAAATATTAAAATATAGGAAATACATATCCATTCTATAAATATATGTTAAAATATAGAAAAATATATAAAAAAATACCTATTAAATATATATTATTATGTTTTTATAAAATGGATATCGAAAAATTACAAACTGAATATACTGAGAAAGTTCAATCTTTACAAAAAGTAACTAAAGAATTAGTTGAAGAAAATGAAAAATTACAGAGATTGCAGAATGATTATATTAGGTCTCAATTATGGGGAAATCAAGATGGACAAATAAAGCCAATTTATGAACAAAAAGATGTATTAATGGATTTGCATAATAAATATATCAAGGTTAATGAAGAGTTATTTGTAGTAACTCAACGAGTGCTTATGTGTAAAGACCAAATTTTAATGTCTCTTAATGATAAGTTAAAGGAACATGAAAAAGAATAAACATAATTCTATTTTTTTTGTTATTATATATAGAATGTATGCAAAAAGGGAATGTCCTAATTCAATATATTTGGACAATAATGCAACTACTATTATTTGTGACCCTGCCAGAAAGGCGCATAATGATTGGTTAGGTTGCTATAATGCATCTTCAGATAGCAAAGTTTCAAAGCCCGTTAAAGCTGCTATAGAAAAAGTAACTGATGAAATTTTAGCACATTGCGAAACATCAATAGCTTCACATACATTATTATTTACATCAGGAGGAACCGAAAGCAATTGTTTTATTATTAGAGCATCTGTAAAAGCATATAAGAAAAAATTATTAGAAAAAAATAATATTAATAAACCACATGTAATAATTAGCGCTATTGAACATCATTCTATTATGTCATGTGTTGAAGATTTATTAGAAAATGGAGATATTGAGCTATCAATTGTAAAACCAACTATATATGGAAATATATTGGCTGAAGATGTTGAAGCAGAAATTAAATCTAATACTTGCTTAATTTCTGTTATGTTTGCTAATAACGAAATTCCAATCATTAATAGTATTTCAGAAATTGGAAAAATTGCTCATAAACATAATATACCAATGCATTCAGATTGTGTTCAAGTATTCGGTAAATTTAAAATAGATATGAAAAAACATAATATAGATGCTGTAAGTGCATCATCTCATAAATTTTACGGACCAAAAGGAATGGGATTACTTATTATTAATAATGAACTTATTGAAGGATATAATATTAAAGCAGAAATAAATGGGTCTCAACAGAAACACTTAAGAGGAGGAACTGAAAATGTCCCTGGTATTATTTCAACTGCAGTTGCATTAAAATATGCATTTGTTAATAGAAAAGAAAAGAATAAAAAATTATTTGGATTAAGAAATTTATTATTAGATAAATTAAGAAAAATATATGTATTTAATACATTCGAGAATTATTTAACAAATCAAGAAAAAAATAATTTAGAACTGGTTTCATTAGGACCTCCAGATGATACACCTGATTTTATCTTAATGAATACTGTTTTATTAGCAGTAGTTAAAAATAAAGGTCGTCCTTTCTGTAATATTGAACTTAAACAATACTTAGACAAAAAAAATATAATTATATCTATTGGTTCTGCTTGTTTAACAACTAGTGATAAAGCAAGTCATGTATTAACTGCTATTAGCGCTCCTCCTGTAGTAAAAAGAGGAGTTTTAAGAATATCATTTGGAGATAACAATTGCTCAAAAGATATAGAAGAACTAATAGTAGAATTGGTAAATGGAATTAAAAAACAAACTACTGATATTGATAATATATATAATCCTGAATTTATGAATGCAAAAAGAAAACCAAGGAAAAGTAGAGAAAAAAAGAAAAGTAAGAAATAAATTTTTTATTGATAAATAAAAAAACATTAAATAAAAAAATTAATATTTGATAAATCGTATAATATTATATGATATTTTTTTTATTTAGTAAATTAATATTTAGTTAGCATCATCATCTGTATCAACATTGCTTGTTTCTTCGTTATTCTTTCTTTTTTCCTTTCTAACTGAACGCCATTTAGAGAACTTCTCAAGTCTATTTCTAAGGTCTGTTTCTAAGCTTTCTGAATTAAGCCCAACTGTTGCATGTAATTGTCTAATAGCATGGAACATAAGATTATCACTTACTGTCTTAACACCATTCAAGTCAATAACATTGCGAAGAATATATCCAACTCTTAAAATTGATTCATAAACAATTCTAGAGCAAAACTTCTTAAATTCAGTGCTTAAACTAGTATTTAAATACTTCATTCTTAGTTCTTGGTCTTCTGTAGAGTTTGCAAGACGAGTTCTTACACTATGGCAAATATTTACAACATATCCATCAAATTCCTCACAATAAGAAGCACCATATTTTTTATCAGGATTCTCATCTGCTAACCAAACTAAAGCATCAGAATAACTATCTAAAGTTCTAGCAAAAGCATCAAGAGAAACACGAGTATCGAACCCTTCTCCCTTATGTAAAACATGCTTTAACTTAACAATGCTTAGTTTATCATTAACACAATTAAACATTCCGTTCTCTGCATATTGTAAAACAAGATTATCTAAAAATCCAGCGAGAATATTTCTAGTTTCAGAAGATAATCTAACACATAATTTATTAATTAATGCAACTGCACGTGTCCATTGGTTATATCTCTCAACTGTTCTCTTTGCTCCAGTCTTAACATCAGTTTCCTCTACAGTTTTTCCTACTCTATAGTTATCATTCTCATGAATGAATTTCTCTAAGTCATCATAGAAATCATTGAACATTTTCTTATTAAACTCGCGAAGAACAAACCCAGATTTGCTCTGTGCTTCTTTTTTTGCTAATTGATATGTGACTGGGGTAACTTTCTTCTTATTATTAGCAAGTAATGCCTTTAATCTAGACCTCTCATATTCCTCAACTAAGGAAGTTCTATATGATTCTTCTGCCTCATTAACTAATTTAGTAATAGAAGTAAGCTTACTTAATGGAGTTTGTGGTCCTTGTGGTGGCATTTGGGGGTTGGGATTAGCCTTTGTGCTTTTTGGCATAACGGGCTTATTCTCAGCAGCTAATAATACACTTCTTGCATTTGCTTCCTCAGGATTAAGGGCAATTGTTGTTAATACTCTTTTAACTCTAGCAGGACCAATACCAATTCCGGCAATATCAATCGATGCTTCCTTAACTCTTAACACTCTCTTTTGGAGTGGTTTCTCTTGTTTCTTATCCTTCTTTGGCTTCTGTTGTTTGCTTACTGGCTTCTTCACAGATTTCTTATCTGATTTAACAGACTTCTCATTTTTTGGTGCTACCTTTCTAACATTCTTTTTTGGTTGTTGTTTTGTTGCTCTTACCATTTTTTAACTTAAATCGCTATACAATAATAAATTTTAATCTTTAAATTAAAAAAATAAAAACTACTTAAACTAATTTTGAAGTAATCTTTAAAATTTCATCTACTTCATTAGCAGTATTTAATACAACAGGTTTTTTATTTTCTTCAACTTCGTTTTTAATTTCGCTTGAATCAACATTATCTTCTTTATCTGGTGAAGATTCATTATTTACTTTAGATTCATTATTTACTTTAACTTCATTCTTTGATTGAGTAAGATTCTTTAATTTAATAACATCGTTTTGCTCTTCATTCTTTGGGAAATTCTTTGGTTTGGCAAAATTATTTTGTTCTTCTTTATTTGGTTGAACAGAATCATTATTCCTAAAATTACTATAATATGCATTTTCGACAGCGTTTTCTGGTTTAGATTCTTTTTCATTATGTTGAGTTTCATTGCGGTCTGCATATGGCATTGCTTTTTGCATAAAATCAAATTGTTGATTTTGATAATCTGGCAATAATACTTTATTCTTTAACATTTCTTCTTCTTTTTCTTTATCATCTGATTTATAATACATATAAATTACTATTAAAAATAAAGCAACAATCGCAACTGCAAAAACAATGACTAAAAACTTATTATCATAACTAAAAAAAGCTTCTTCCTCTTTTGTTTTTTGAGGACTATCAAAAATAAGTTCTTTCATATCTACATCAGGTTCTTCTAAAACTTGTTCTGCTTGTTTATTTTTCATGCTTGGGTCGGTAACTTTAGGAGAAATTTTAATATGTTTCGTAGCCATTTTATATAATATTTTTTATCTTAGGTTTATTTTGAAATGTAAAATATATAATATCTTAAAATATATATTATTGAAATATATAATTCATTGGAGAAATATTTCAATACTTATTGAAATATGGATATAATAGAAGAGATATATTCAGATATAAAATTATTATTGGTTGAAATCAGAGATGTTAATACTACATATAATAATGAATTGTATAAAGATATAGAAGAAATAGATGAACTTATAAGTAATAAATATAATATAGATAAGGAATCATTTAATGGAATTATAGAATCTTCATTTTATACTTTATTTTCCTATGAAAAAATTATTTCTTATATTGATTCTATAATTGAAAAAATAAAAAATAAGAATGATTTAACTAGTTCTGAATCAACAGTATTTGTTAAAAGAAAAATGTTATCTAGACTTATTAAAACAAAAGCTAATATGGAAGATGATATAATAAGAATATTAAATGCATTTGTTCCTGAAATATTTTTATTATATGACAAACAAGAAACAAAAAAATTTGAGCAATTACAATTTTTAAACAATATATTTAAAAAATATCCTTGTATTAGTATGTATTCTTATATAACAGACTCATTTTTGGGAAAGATAACAAATAATGTAGAAATTATAAAATTAAATAAAATGATAGAAGATATAAAGGATTATATTTTACAGGAAGAAATTAATAAGAAAACTACTAAATATGATTTCTTAATAAAAGAAAAGAATAGTTTATTTTTATCAAATCCTCCTTTAAAAAGATATGGATTATATCCTGCTACTAAATCTATGCCTATAGAAAATCTAGCACACATTATATTTAATAATACGAAATATAAATCTCTAGATGATTTTATGGGCGATTCTGAAAATGGAGTTATAATTTTGATGCATATTACCAAAAATCCAGTTAATTATGAAATAAGTGATTTATTTAAAAAATCAGAAGATGTAATCAGCCTTGATTACGGACCTACGGTAAAGTTATCAGAAAAATTTAAAATTATAAAGGTATTAAGTGATAAAAGATGGTATTATGGGTTTAGTTCTAATAATATAAATGCTAAATCATTTTATATAATCGAAACTATTGATGGTTCAAATTATAGATGTCTTTCTTTATGGTATAATCCTACAAAATACGATATCCCTATTTATAAATTAGAAAGATTTATTAACTATCTAAAGAATGGTGCAGAAAATGACAGAATCTCAAACTATCAAACATTATCTATGGTTGATTGTGCAAAGAATATGTTTTTGGAAACTCAATTTAATCTTGAATCTATGGGTAAAAAATCAGTTGAAAATGTTGATATAATAACTATAAGACATGATATAAAAAATAAATTAATTTCAGCATTGAATTCATTAATAGAAAAAGAATATAATAATAATATTCAAAATCAAATAGAATTAAATGATTTATTACACAATCTTATTATAAAACAAGTTTATTCTGAATCATTAATCTTCTATATAGAAAAATACGTAGAATATCAGTCTGATGATTTTAAAGAATTATTCCTAGCATTTTTAGTAGAATTAGAAAGTAGTTCTAATTTATTTATGAAAATAATACATGATAATTACAATAGAAACCTTTTAAGTGATAAGGTATTTAATTTAGATAAAACAAAAAAAATGAATACTATTAATGACAGAATAAAAAAAATAGTAGAAGATAGTTTAGCATTAGGACTAAGAACCGATGAAAATGTATTTAGTGGTTTAATTTTTAAACAATATTTACTAACATTTATTTAATATATAGTAAAAATAATTAAGCATTTTCTGAATCATCTGTATTTTCTGTGTTATTGGTATTATCGGTATTATTGGTATTTTCTGTATCAGAAATATATTCATAATTACCTTGTAATATACTTTTTTTTATAGAATTATATCTCATTTTTTCATAAATAAAACGTAGAATAAATGCTAATATTACTGATAAGATTATAATCAATATTTTATTTTTATCAATAAAACTAGGTTCTGCTGCTTTCTCAACAATTACATGATAATCGCCACATGAAAATGCAATATCACTTACATGTTCCGTATCATTTTTAACACTTGAATGATATCCATTAATATATTCTCCTCCATAACAGGTTGCATTTTTATCTAAAATTGTTCCTATTTTAGCATTATAATCATTATCCTTAATAGGTAAATTTTTATTAATATCGCCTAATGATACAACATAATTATTTGTTTTATCTAGAGGTCCTTTTAATTCAGTAGGGTCTTTAGTAAAATAAAATACTCTTTTATCAATCTTATTTTTTGCGCCTTGTATTGTAAAATTATTATATGCACTGTTATCACCTATACAATCTAATAAAGTTCCATCTGTGCATCTTCCACATAATTTTTTTATTCCATAATCATAAGAACCATATAACAAATCTATAACTTCATTATCGGGGCATGACATTCTATATATAATTAAATATGTTTCCATAAACTTTTAGTATTAGGAACATAAACAGAATCACTTCGGGTCCAGTCCCTAGATGTTTTTAAATCACTTTCTTCATAAATTCCTAATGGAACATCTCCATAATTTCCATAAACTACAAATGAAGGATTACCAGTTCTTTCTTTAACCATATTTTCACTAATTAAAGGCATAAATAATGATTTATCAACATAAAACTCATTATCATCTTTATAAGTGCTTAAATGCTTATTTGCAAATCCTGATGTATTATTATTTAAACGTGTTTTATTTAAACGTGTTTTATCATTTATAAAACTTGATGCCGAATTATATTCAGTTATAAAATAATAAAGCAATAACAAAACTAGTATAAAAAGCAACATATATAAACATAAATATTTTTTATCATAATATATATGTCGAAGTGTCCGACAATAGTTAAAAAGTTTTATGGAAATGTTACTGATAAAGTTAATAAATTATGTATGGATTGCTTAGATGGTTCTAAATTACAATGTTATGGTGATGAAAATCTACCTAATAATTTTGAAATTAATAATCCACGTTCTACATTAAATTATTATATGAGAGAAGAAACTCCTATACAAATTGAAAAATATGGTAATAAAAAAGATACAGATGCATTAAGGCTAATTAGATGCACTGGATATGCTGATGAAAAAACTTCATATATAGATGGATATGCTTATGATGAAAGCGGTTCTAATGGAACACAAGGCAATACTATGAAAAAAACTATAAAATTTACATGTAAAGACTATAAACAAAATTTTCAATTACCAGAAAATAAAGAAGAGTTACAAGAAACTGTCCTTAAGAACAATTTAGAACAAACATATACATTATTTATTTTTATTATTCTAGCATTAATAATACCTATTTTTTTATTAAATTATGATACTTATTATATAGATGTCAGGCGGAAAGTGCCGAAATACTACTAGTGATTATTGTGGCGATGGTGGTTTAATCACCAAGTTAAATGTTATACAAAAAAATGACTTTTTTGAAAGAATAGCACCAGAATGCAATAATGGTAAAAGGTCATGGAGTTTTCAATGTTCAGGAACTAATGACATGAATTTAGCAGACGAAAGACCCGCTTTTGTAGGACCAAGTAATAGATTAGAAACTTGGGAAGATTCGAAAGTGTTTTTAAAAAGAATAAATGGAATTGGAAACCATAACGTTGAATATAAAGATGATAAATGTAAATACGGTGAATTTATAGATGGATACAAAGTAGGTATTAAAAAAGTAGGCAATGCATGGCGATTACAAGATATTACAACTAAATGTAGATTATATCCTAATTCTCCTAAAGAAGTTAATTGTCCTAGTAATTCATTTGTTGATAAGTTATCTATTAAAACGGCAAATGATAGAATATCTGCAATTAAAGCTACATGTTCAGATGGCACAGTATTAGGAGTTTTAGGGGATAAGGATTTTGGAGGACAAGCAAATAATGATTTACAAGGACCTTTCAATTCAATACCTGGAAAAGGTGATTTAGATGGAGTTCATCAAATAAAAAGTATAGGAACTGATAAAGGTATTGCTTTTGATAAGATATGCCCATCAGGAAAAAGTGTTACTGGACTTAAAGCTAATACAATGAATGTATCGGGTGATTTTATATCAGCATTATTAGGTGTTAATTGTGGATTTATTCCTGATACGTTTTGTATTGATAATTTAGACCATCCTCATTGCGTAAGAACATCAGATGATATATTTAATAAAGCATGCTCAAAAAAACTATTTAATAGATGTATAGATAACAAGAATAGAATTACTGATACAACAGGGGCTGCAATTTGCCAAAAACCAGAAAATAAAGGAACTGAATTTTGTTCATGTGAAAATCCACCACCTGTTCCTGCAGGAAGTTTAATCCCTGCTTCTTTATTAGCAAATCCTAAATGTTGGAATAAAACTTGTGCTAATAAAGGTTATATGAGACAAAATGTAAGAGATTATACGTGTCCTAATATCACAATATGCAAGCAAGATGTAAAAATAGATGGTAATAATAACTTATTAGATGATATAATATTTTCTCAAGATTGTAATAGCGGAGGAACCTCAACTGGAAACACAGGGGGAAATACTGGTAGTTCAGGAAATAATACAAGTAGTACAAATAACAATACAAGTGATAATAATTCAGATTATACTTTATATATAATAATATTTTGTGTATTCTTCGTTGTTGTATTAATGATGAGTATGTCAGGTTCGAATAACGATGACTATGATGATGAATATGATAATCAGCCAATATATTCGCAAAATATGCAAAGAGTTTATCCACAACAAATGCAACAAATGCAACCAATGTATCAACAAAATAGATATTAAATAATAAAAAAATAATAATTAAATAAAAAACAATAATTTATAAATAATCAAAAAAAATAATCAAAAAAATAATCAAAAAAAATAATCAAAAAAATAATCAAAAAATAATAATCAAATATAACTAAACAACACAGAAATTAAAGTATTCTTTAATAGAAGTTATTTTTTTTTCTATTATAATTTTCGTTTTATCTATTATCTTAAATATTGTTTCATTATCATCTATAATTTTATTAATAATATATAAAACATCTATTGTTGGTATTTTTATTTTTATAAAATTTAATTCACTTTCATTTTTAATATTATGTAATGAATTGTAAATATATCTTGCTTTTATATGTTTATGGAATTCATAAATATGAGTATTTTTCCCTGATATTTTAATAACATTATTTTTTATAGATATTTCACATTGATTGTTTATATTTTCATTAATCTTAATTTTATATTTAATCAAACCAGTTAATATCAAGTCTTTAATAGATAAAATAGAATAATTATTATTATTTATAATATGTTCTATCAAATCATCATTATTTTTAATTAGAGAATATAAATTCTTTAAAATATCATTTTGTAATACTAAATTATCAATCATATATTTTAATTCTGTATAGTTTTCTGGAAATGGTATTATTTCATCCTGTGTAGAATTAAAAAATAAAAGATATTCAGGATGTTTTATTTTAATTATTTCTCTATCCATCATTATAAAATTATTATTTCTATAAACATTATATATTTTTTGATTATTCTTATAGAAAAATGGACTTACTCCTTCTTCATAATAGATAATTAAGAAATCAAGATGAAATATAACTATGCTTTTTTCTGAAATATATTTATAAATAGAACTAGATATTATATCCTTATTACAAATAAACATTATTTTTTTATATTCAAATATTTTAGATAATAAAAATTCATCAAAAGTTTTTATATAATAAGTCTTATCAAGAGTTATTTTTTTGCTATACAAAAATGAAAAATCGAGTAAGTTATAAATTACATTGTTATTTTTTATATTTTCTTCTATATTGACAATAGAACATTTTAAACTATTATTGGTATAATATTCATTAATATATTTATTTCCTGTATAAATATTTTCTATATTTACCAAATATTGTGGTTTAATAGGTGAATTAGTAACTATAGAAAATTTGCTTTCAATATTTTCAATATAATTGGATAAAATATTAAAAATATATTTCAAATCAATATTTAATATAGGATATTTAGAATAAAAAAAAGCTATATCTATTTTTTTAATTTTAGATAATGTTATAAAAAACTCATTTATATCACCTTTGCACTTTGATAATAAAAATAAATCATCATCCGATTTGGTTATTAAATTCTGGATTATTTTATACATATAATATGTATTTTACTAAAAGTAATTTTAAATAGAATTTAGTTTATGCAAATCTGTTTGTAAAGCAATCTGTTTGTGAAACAAACTAATTGTGAAGCAAACTATTTATGCAAAACAAACTGTTTGTGAAACAAACTATTTATAAAACTGTCTCTTCAATTATATCATAATATTCATCATCTACCATCATTCCTTTGTATTCATCTTGTTTATATTTATCATCGATTTCATGCATTCTATCTGCGCTTACAGTTTCAATCATACGAATTGTTTGTCTTGGCATAGCATCTCCTTTTCCTTCAGAAGTGCAGGTTTCCTTTAATGGTTTCTTTGTTTTTAATAATTCATTCATAACATTTTTAAAGTTATTCTTAATTATAATATTAGATAACTCGTCTAATAATAATTTTTCTTCATTTAATGATAGTTTTTGTTTTCCTGTTTGCAATCTTTCTAATAATTCTCTAACATTTTTACCAGTTGATTCTTTCTTTTCATCTTTAACTCTTTTTTCAATTTCTTCGTGCATATTTTTAAAGTCATCAAATTCACCTTTAAGTAAATTATAAGTATGTTCATAAACATATTTTTTTTCAGCGATAGAATAATGTCTGCCCTTGTTATAATGTTCCCACATATATTGAACGTAATCCGCTTGTCTTCTTACCCATTGGTCTTGCATATATCCTTTAGGTCTTTCATGTTCTGGTGGATGTTTCATAGTATTTGCTTTTTCCATAACACGTAATAAAGCAGATGAACTATATTGTCCCATACAAATCATATATCTTGTTACAATTGGCAATTCATCCATTAATTTAGCATATCCTAGCTTGTTTCGGAAAATCTCTATTTTTTGTTTATCTTTTAAATCTTTAAATTCTGGATTCTGATCTACATATTTTTTAACAAAAGCCCACATATCATTTGCTTTTTTTAAAGTTTCTTTATGGAAATTATTATCAGTTTTTGTTTCTACTTTCTTTTCTTCAACTTTGCCCGTTTTCTTGAATTCTTCTAATTTCTCATAAGCCTTTTTGTGGTCATTTTCATAATTAGCAAATGACTTTTTAAGCTCTTCTAATTCTTTTTTATTAAGCTCATAAGTTGCCATAGCAGAAGATGAAATAACTTCATCTTTTTTTCTATTCTCTACAGTTTCTATTTTTTCTTGTAATTCATTCATTTTTGTTTGAACTGAATTAAGTTTAAATAACGTTTTTTCATATACATCATTTACTTCATTAAAAGCCTTATCATAACGTTCTTTTTTTGAAATCTCAATAAATTCATTTAATAAATCATCTTCTTTTTTAAGTAATTTATTTTTCCTCTGTTGATTTTTCCTCATTTTATAGAAATAAAAAAAAATATGTTTAAATAGTTAATTTGTATTCTATAAAATATATTAATACATTTATAAATCTATATCATCAAATGTATTTTTTAATAATGATGTAAAAGTATGATGACTTCCTCCTAATTTGTTTTCATTATCAGAAGCTGATTCATCAGATAAATTATTCTTTTCTGATTCAGAACTATTAGACATAGTTTCTAAATAGTCCGATTTTGGTTTTGATACAATTAAGCTATCTGATTTTTCAGAATCTGAAGTATTGTTTTGTATAAATTCACTAATTAATTTAGTATTTTCTGAATGTTTAGCTAAATTCTTTGCAGATAAATTACTCTTATTAGAACTAGCGCTAGATTTTGAAGATTTTGATGAACTAGAGCTAGATGATGAGCTAGAAGAACTTGAACTAGAAGAACTAGAAGAACTTGAACTAGAAGAACTTGAACTAGAGCTAGAAGAATTAGAAGAATTTGACTTAATGGAAGTTAAAGAAACTTTTTTTATTTTATTATTTATCTCATCATCAGATAATTCTCCATCTGAAATAATGACTTCTGACCCTGATGATTCACCATCGAAATTATGTTTTTTTTTAAAGTTTTCAAAAGATTTTAATTCATATAATGAATCATTATCTCCAAATGATGATTCAGAAGATATTTCAAATAAGTCATTTATATTAATTTTAATTGAATCATCTTTTTTTAAATCATCGTCTTCTCTTGGGGAATCCATTTATATATTTTAATAAATATAATGAATTATATTATAACAAAATAGTTTTGGTGTAATTAAATAGTTTTGATTATAATGAAACTAATTGTAATTAAAATATTTCCTCTTCTTTTGTATATGTATTTAATTTAGATACCTTTTCTTTTAATCTATAATTTACGAAATCGTGAATATTGTTTATAATTTCTGGTGGAATATCTTTATATTTAATTTGAGTTCCGCCGCCTTTTTCTTGTATTTTCTTTTCGTCAATCGTAGAATTTAATAATATTTGTAGAATCCCTATATAATCGGTATTTGATAATTCGCTAATATTTTTATTAATAAATAAAATTTGGTTAATTATCTCTTCGTTATCCATTAAAAATTATATATTATGAAAAAAAATAATATTTAACTTATTTATAATTAGTTTGTTTTATAAACAGTTTTTAAAACAAACGCTATTTTTTAAATGTCATGCACATATGCCAATAAATCTTATTCTCTTGGTATTTTTCTTTATCATAATTTTCTATAAATCCTCGTAAATTTTGTAAATATAATATTTTTTTAGATATTATATCATTCAAAATTCCAACCATAGTATTATCTACTGTCATATATTCAGGAGGATTATCAGAATATAATAATGAAATAGTTGAATTCTTTGAATATTCATTTGGATACATAATATAACCAGTTTTTACCTCAAATAACTTATCGATATTTAAGTCCAATGTTTTAAACTTTCCATTTACTTTATCATTTTTCAATGGAAATAATAATTCATTGAATACCGCATACTCAGATTTTGTTGATAATTTTTTATGAATCTCTAATTCACGTTTATATTCATCAACAATTCCAGCTAATTTCTCGGAATCATAAACATTAAGAGGAGATGTTATCCTATAAGATATATTAGGATAACTATATGGAACATAAGGAATTCCAATAACAGAAATCTTTTCTTTATTGGGCATATATTTTGCAGAAATTACTATTACAGGAATCTTCATATTGGGTTTTAATATCTTGAATAGTTTTTTTAGGTTTTCTGGGTCTTCATTATTAGGCATTTTATTATTTTTTAGAACTCCTGAAGCAAATGACATATCAAATATGACATTGAAAGCATTTATATCTACAATTTTACAATTATAAATAATTTCGCCAGGGACGAGAACTAGACCCTCTACCTCAAATGTAACATCAATAAATGCACTTCCATCTAGACGATTATCTGTGAATTTAGTATCAGAATATCTTAAAACATCAAGTATATCTTTAATAAGCATACTTTGATAACACTTATTCTTAAACTTTAATTCAAGCTTAGATTTTAGCATTTCTTTCTTATTTGGATTATAAATATCATTTACACTAATTAAATCAATAGTAATCTGGAGTATTTTTTTGACAAGCATTTATTATTATATATATATTTCAGTTTTTAAATTATATTTAAAATACTCTTTTTTATTAATACTCATTATTATATTTAAATACTCATTATTATATTTAAATACTCTATTTTCGAAATAAAAATATTATATATTTCAGGAATGAAAAAGATAATATAAAAATATGATAATAATGATATAATAATATGGAGAAAATAGAGGAATTAACTAAAGAAATTAAAGAATTGGAAATCAGGCTTGAGGAAGCTAAAAAAATGCTTATAAACTTGAGATTAAGAGAAATACACTGTTTGATAAATGTCAGTAATATAAATATATCTTGTGATGAGTCAAGTTGGGAAATTTCATATATTCATAATACAAATAATTTTTCTTATGAATATTATGATATTGATAGCGATATTCCTAATAAGATAACAAGTAAAACATCTAATATAAAATTTGGTAAGAATGAAAAAAAATATTTTATAAAAGGAGTAAAAAAATTTAATATTTATAGGAATTCTAACAAAGAACTAAGAATAATTGCAAATGATTATGAATTTGAATTGGATTTAGAAGAAAATCAATTATTAATAGAAAACTATATTAAAAATTTTGATATTCCGGAATCTTTTGCTTTAACTATATTTTTACATATGATGTATAATAATTGGGATGATGAATCTATAATTAATTATATTAGTTGTATATAGATTTTTGTAAATATTAAATATTTTTTAATTAATTGGGTCGAATATCAATTCTTCATTAATATCCAAATCAATTCCTAATTGTAATAAATCTTGGTATAATACTTTACTATGTAAAGTCCTTATTCTAATAACAACAGATTCAGGAAATGTATTTTTATTTATATGATTAACTATATATTGATGTATGAATTTATGGATTACTATTAAATTTCCTCTATTAACTTTATTATACAAGATATTATAATACATATTAATCATATCATCAGATGTTTCGCGAACTAATGATTTTTCATTTACTATTATATTTTTATTCATTATATCATCAACTAATGATTCTAGTTCATAATCAATAACAAATTCCTTTTCTTGTTTTTGTATTTCATAGTATGTAGGGATTATATACAAGATATCTTGTGCTTCTAAATTTGTTATTAATAATCTAGAGTTATTTATAATAATGCTTTGCAATATGAATATAGCCAATCTTTTAGCGTCCATTTTTAAATATAAAATTACTTTCAATTTTTAGATTTGCGTTTTCTTGATTTCTTTGGTTTTTTAGAACGTTTTCTTGATTTCTTTTTTCCTCCTTTAATTTCAGGATTAAAAATAAATGGTGATTTTAATTCTTCTTGTTCTTTTTTAATAGAATTTAATGTAGATTTAACATAAGTTTTATATGCATCTGAAGAGCTGCTTTTCTGTTTTAATAATTCTAAATATTCTGCTTTTTCTTTTTCGTATTTTTCTAATTTATTTCCTTCATAATAAGCTAATGGGTCATATTCAGCATCATGAATAGTTAAATGTTTAGCATTTCCAAATTCACGAACTGTATCTTCTGACTCATTTAATTGATAATCCCTAAGGTCTATAAATTTATCTTCAAACATACCACCCCTCCTCATTTATATATAATAAATACATGAAAAAATATTATAAACTTTTATATTGGGAATCATTAGTTGGATGAGTTCGTCTTGTTTGCACAGTATTTTTTTTATTCATAGTTGTTACCTCATCTTTAATCTTATTCGAAAATCCACTATTTTCTGTATGTTGTATATTATACATACTATTAATAACATTTTCTAATTCCTTAGTATTATTAGAGTTATTAGCTAATGGCACTAATTCATTATTAGAATTAATGTAATCATTAGTATCATCTTTATAACATTCATTAACTGCAGGGTTTGTTGAATTATAATATGAAACAGATGGTATTTCTGATAAAGCAATTGTGTTTAAGTCATCAAGTGTTATATCTTGAAATGAATTAATTTTATTTTTATTGGGAAAGCAGCTAACATTACTGTCTAAAATTATTAAAATTATTAAAAATATGATTAATGCGACTATTAGCATATTTATATTATATAAAATATATATTAATATAATATATAAATGGCATATTTAGAACAAGAAAATCCAAAATTAATAGAGGATTTATTACAAAGGAAAGAATTTTATTGGATTAAAAGATGGGATAATAAATCAGAAATTTTTGATGATATAATTCCTAAATATGTTTTAGATGATGCAATTTCTAATAATAATTATTTAAGACTATTAGGGCATCAATTATTCGTGCGTAATTTTATTAATCCAAATACTCCATATAAGAGATTACATATAAAATGGAGCACTGGTTCTGGAAAGTCAATAGGTGGATTATCTATAGCAATGAAATTTATGCAAATATACAAAATGGAAAATCAAATGAAGAATGCAGAAATAGGAAGCGTTTTTATAATTGGATTTTCTGAAAGAGTATTTAAACATGAATTATTAAGATTTCCAGAATTTGGTTTTATTTCTAGAGATGAAAGAAGTGAATTATTAAGATTAAAAAAAATAGCATTGAATAGTCCTAGTGATTTAGAAAAATATCAAGATTTCGCAACTAAAATAAGAAGAAGATTTACTAATAGAAAAAAGAATGGTTTTTTTAAATTTTATGGATATAAAGGATTTGTTAATAAAATATTTGTTTTACCAGAAGGAATGAATATATCAGAATTAAATGAAGATGAAATTAAATTACATCTAAAAAATAATGTTATCCAATTTAATAAAGAATTATTAGCAAGTTTTAAAAATTCCATTATAATTTGCGATGAAATTCATAATGTTTATAATACCGTTGAAAAAAATAATTGGGGAGTTGCATTACAAGCGATTTTAGATAAAGAACCTTCATTACGATTTGTTTCTATGTCTGCAACTCCTTTTAACAATTCACCAACAGAAGTAATTGATTTATTAAATCTACTAATACCAAATGCTAATTTACAAAAAGAAGATTTTTTTACTGATAAAAAGTTAAAACCTGGCGCTTTAGAAAAAATAGCCGAATTATCAAGAGGAAGATTTAGTTTTTTAGTAGATTTAAACCCAAAATCTTATCCGAAACTAATAAACGAAGGCGAAAGTATTAAAGGAATTCCATATTTGAAATTTACAAAATGCAATATGTCTCCTTTACAGCATGCTACATATAAAAAAACATATACTGGAACATTAAATCAAGATAGCAAACATATTGTAGATTTGGTAATAGAAAATCCTGAAGACCCAGAAATAGGATTATATAAAAATGAGGATTTTAAAAAACTAGTATTTGCAGATAAGAAATGGAAAAATAAGTATATGATAGACTATATCAATGGAAAATTAACAGGAGACTTTATGTTATATAATAATATCGGATTATATGGACCAAAATATAAAAGAATGTTAGAGGAAATACATTCTTGTATTAAAGAAGATAAAGGAAAAATATTTATTTATAGCAATATTGTGCATGCATCAGGAGTATTATTTATTGAAGAATTACTAATAAGAAATGGCTTTCTAGACGAATACGGAAGCGTTTCATCTAATACTATATGCAAAGTATGCGGTTTAACATATAGCAAACATTCTAAAAAAGGCGGTGTTAATAATT
>Ga0114973_10001209_pt1 | contig 19350 bp, 18 predicted proteins | sample M_140807_MF_Meta_FD_87025 | JGI IMG/M metagenome (GOLD analysis project Ga0114973, IMG submission 87025) | Freshwater microbial communities from Lake Montjoie, Canada to study carbon cycling - M_140807_MF_MetaG | ecosystem: Environmental > Aquatic > Freshwater > Lake | place: Lake Montjoie...
GGGTACCGCTGAAGTACGTACAGCCATTTCAATGATTGACCGGCTGGTCGAGGATGCAAGCTTCGCGATAAAGACGTTAGGCGCTGATAAGGGATATCACCAGAAGGACTTTATTGGAAAACTGCGCGAACGGGGGATAATTCCCCATGTTGCATGTATGAAGGGCAGGAAAGTCGCTGGGCTTGATAGGCGCACCACATCGAGAAATTCATACAAGGTAAGCCAAAAGAAGAGGAAACTGATTGAGCAGTGTTTTGGGTTCCTAAAAACGGTGGGCGGAGTCCGTAAGAGCCGGTTGGTCGGCTGTTCGCGAACGCATTTCCTCACGCAGATGACATTTGCCGCTATGAACATTCTGCGCATCACGAGACTATCAACGGCGTAATTCCGCTCGTAGAGCGGGCATCGGTGGGGGGTAAACGCCCATATTTTTACCTAATATCCCCGGCGTTACCTTCAAAATGGGTCATCAAAACTTAGGTGAAGCGAGAAATTTAGAGGTTGGGTTGGCAAAAGGCGGCTCGGACATAGGAAAAATTACGGAAGAAGGGGTTTTTCACCACCCTGCTATAGCCGATTTTAATTTGAGGTAATTCACACAATCGCGGACCGACATTTTCCAGCATCACTCACATCCCTTCCGCTTAGTGCACCGGTATGCCATACTTCGCCGCACTAAAAGGTGTGAGTTGGGAGATGAACTCTTCCGGGTCGCGCAAGCGCTCGGTAATGCTCAGGCGAAACGAAATTTTTCAGGAGTGCAGGTCGGTGGAAACTTCTTCGATGTCTGGTGGATCGCTGCTTGACAGCTTGTTGGGGGGGAGCCTTATTGGGCAGATTGTTCTCCTTATTTTGGTGATAATGTCGATTATCAGCTGGTCCGTGATGATCTCAAAGTGGCTGGAGTTTCGCCGAATTCGTCTCGATAGCGACGGATTTTTTACCTTGTTCTGCGAGTCGACTAATTTTCAACGGATCGACGACTCATCGAATCGTTTCGAGCGAAGTCCGCTTGTTAGGATGTTTCGCTCGGGCTACCGCGAGCTTCTTCGTGGAATGCAGGATCGGAACGAATCGAGCGGGTTTGATGCTGCGTCGGTTGGAGCAGCGCTTCGTCGAGTTCAGTTTAGTGAGTCGCAGCGGCTCGAACAGGGGATAACGTTTCTTGCAACGGTTGCCTCCTCAGCCCCATTTATCGGCCTCTTTGGGACGGTGTGGGGGATTATGACCGCCTTTCAGGGGCTCAGTCAGGTAAAGTCCACGACGATTCAGGCTGTTGCTCCCGGAATTTCCGAGGCGCTAGTCGCAACGGCAGTTGGGCTAGCAGCCGCAATTCCCGCAGCTATCGCCTACAACTATTGCGCGGTCGCGCTCCGTCAGGTGCGGCAAAGAATGGAGTCTTTCTCCGAAGACTTTCTCGGCATTGCGCAGAAAAGTTCATTCCGGTAGGCCGTTACTTTTGCGAGCCTCACTTTTGGTAAAGGGGATAACATTCGGAATCCCCGTAGCGGTAAGTTTGGTCAACTCAGTAGTGCTCCTCCTCATTAATGACTCCGAGCTTTAATTCAAGTCTCTCTCTTTAGGCTTTTTTGGTATGGCATCTTCTTCGTACGACTCAGAGGGTCCGATAGCCTCAATCAACGTCACGCCCCTTGTCGATGTCATGCTCGTTCTCCTTATCATCTTCATGATAACGGCCCCTATGATGCAGCAAGGAGTCGATGTTGAACTCCCGAAAGCCTCCTCGGGAGCGATGAAGGGAAAGGATGATCCGTTGGTGCTTTCGATTGATAAAAACGGCGATATTTATCTCACCAAAGATTCGAAACTTTCTCTCGAAGATTTAGGAGTAAAGGTCGCTGCGGTTTTGGCTGCGCGGGCTGAAGGTGAAAAAAAGATATTCATTAAAGCCGACACCGGGCTTCCCTACGGACAAATTATGGCGGTGATGGGCCGATTACATGAGGCGGGCATCACAGAGGTGGGTCTGGTTTCGCAGCCGCAAACCGAGGAATCATCGGCCAAGCCGTAAGCACCGCACTGGAAGAATCGTCGTTTTTGCATCAATTACGTCGTTACTAATTTAAGGTGTCAGATCAATTAAATTGAGCCGGGTTTACCTCCCGCAGCTTTACAACTTTTACCATGAACTCTCGTTCGCCATCACCTTACTTCTCGGGCAGCTTGTTGATCTCAGCGTTGGGACACGTTGCTCTTGTTGCAGTAATTGTGATTGGACGATTTTGGGAAGGTGATTGGGTTCGGGATATTCCGGCATACTCAGTGACGATCGAAACAGGCCGAAGTCTCGGCGGGCGTGCTCAGGTTGCAAAACAAAAAGATCCTGCAAAGGTAAGTCCATCAAAAGCTGCCGTCGGAAAAGATGCACCAACACCAGCTCCTAAGAAGGCTTCAACTCCGGCTCAACAGCCGATTGAGCCGCAAAAAGCGGAGCCACAAGAGATAGCGCCGCAGCCAACGGCGGCCCCAGAGCCACCACAACCAGACCCAACGATCGCGCCCGAAGTGCCACCAACGGCAGCACCCCAGCCACCCCTACCGGAACCAACGGTCGCTCCTGAGGCTCCGACACCTGTGCCCGTTTCTGAACCAGTTTCAGCGCCAACGGCTGTTCCTGTCGTTGCACCAACAGAAGCAGCACCAACTCCCCGTCCGCGGCTAAAAGCAGCATCGACCGCCGCTCCAGCGAAGCCAGCAAAAGCTCCCGTTAAACCAAAAAATGTCGAGAAAGATTATCAGAGCGCGATGCAACGATATCTTGGTGACTCGAGTCAGGCGGGAGGAAACGGGTTTGGTGCGGCTCGGCTTGGAGGGCAAGGATTTGGCGGCGGGGAGCAAAAATCGCCCGAGTTTTTCGAGTATCTCGAGACGATCAAACGGGCGGTGCATCGAGAATGGCGATGGTTCGATAGCCGTTCGATTCTCATCGTCGAGATAGAGCTTCAGATTGCGACCGACGGGACGATTCTCGATCAACGTATCATGCGGAGCTCAGGAAACGATGAGTACGATGATTCGGTTTACCGGGCAATAATTGCGGCGAGCCCTCTTCCTCCGCCGCCAACCTCGGTGTATCGTGATTTTAAAGTGGTGAGGATTATCTTTGATGCGCGTGACAAGTATGGAGTCGGGTTTGACCATGGTGATGCAAAAGAGTTTTGAGCAAATGAGTTTTGAGCAAAAGAGCGGTTTTGTGAAGATGAGACAGGTGCGTTCAGTAGGCAGTTTTGTAAGGCGGACCATCGTTGCACTTGTGGTCGCAGCTCTTTTTGGAGGAGTTCAGGCCTCCGCACAAACTACGATCGTGATCTCCGATCCGGGCCGCACTTACCCGATTGCGCTTCCTCAGCTCTGTCTTCAGTCGGGAGAGAGCCAGGCGGCTCAACAGATCCCCGCTGTGGTGGCTCGCGATCTTGATCTCTCTGGATATTTCTCGGTCTTAAGCCCAAACGCCTACGTTGAACCTCCCGGCAAGTGTGTCGGACCAGATGGTGGCGCGTACGAAGATTGGGCGTTAATTAAGGCTCAATGGCTCGTTCGGGGTGTTGTGTCTGAAGGGGGCTCAGGATTTCGAGTCGTGCTTGAGCTGCATGATGTGCCCTCGCAGCGTCGGGTTTTCTCCAAGGAATATTCAGGAAGCGAAAAAGAAATCCGCCGCATAGCGCATCAATTTTCCAATGAAATTATGCGTGAAATAACTGGTGAAGCTGGGCCGTTTGGATCGCGGGTTGCGTTCGCTGCACGAATTGGGCGATTCAAGGACCTTTTTGTTATGGACCTTGATGGAGAAAATCTCCGTCAGGTGACTACCGATAGGGGTATCGCGACCGCACCAGCGTGGGATCGTGCGGGACAGCGATTGCTTTTCACCTCTTACCGGACTCGGCAGCCGAACATTTATGTTCTTGATGTCGATGGTGGTAGGACCTCGACTATCACTACCGGTCCTGCTCTCGAGATTGGGGGTACATTTAGCCCCGACGGCAGCAGAATCGTGACCTCGCTTACTGAGAATCGCGACTCGGACCTTGTCGAATTCACTACGCAGGGTCAGCTTCTTCGTCGTCTTACCCGTCCAAACCAGGCCATCGATGTATCGCCATCGTTTTCACCTGATGGACAAAAGATCGTATTTTGCTCGGATAGAGGCGGTGGACCACAGATCTATACGATGGGCTGGAATGGAGAGAAGCCGCAACGTATAAGCTTCACCAATTCGAGCTACTGTACCTCGCCAAGCTGGTCACCAAAGGGGGACCGGATAGCGTTCGTGTGTCGCGCCGATGGGGGCTTCCAGCTCTTTATGGCGAATGCAGATGGATCCGATCCGATTCAGGTCACTGGTGGTGGTGACAATGAGGATCCCGATTGGTCTCCCGATGGGCGATACCTTGTCTACTCGAGTACCTTCGGAAAACGGGGCGGAAACCACAATCTAGCGATGATTCGGGTGGCGAAAAATCTCGAGGGTACCAATCAGCGACAGATTACCTTCGGCCGAGGAAGCGACTCCGAGCCCGCTTGGAGTACCATACTTCCGTAGGGGAATCTCGGATGAAGTGACGAATGATCGAACTCAGATCGATCATTCGTTGTCATCATCATAAGTTATCTTGGCATATGGGCTAAGGTGGGGTACACTGCGCCGCAGCAAGCCGTCGGTGGCAAAGAATCACCCGGGTGCGGGAATATCCTGCAAAACAGGTGATAGGCTTATGCTCTTTGACTCTCGTGTAGAGGATGCCGAAGAGAGAAAAACCTAGCCGGGTGGCAACGTAGTTTCGTGTTGGTAGCGGACATCGCGCAAATTGCGAGTCCGATGCCTCAGATTCATCACATCTTTTACCCCATAGATTTGGAGGCGGATATGTTTCGTTCAAAGGTAGTTCTTCTCTCAGCTCTGGCACTTCTCTCAGCGTGTACCTGTAAGCCACTCAAGAAGCCAGGTGAAGGCGACACTGTTCCTGTTGTTGAAGGCGATGGTCCTCTTAAGGATGTCTATTTTGGGTTCGATTCCTATCAGCTCGATAAAACCGCAAAAGGAACCCTTGATGCAAACGCAGCATGGTTGAAGGCAAATCCTGCAGCTAAGGTGACTGTAGAAGGTCACTGCGATGAGCGAGGCACAAATGAGTACAACATGGTGCTCGGTCAAAACCGCGCTCGTGCATCGTTCAACTACCTGAGAGGTTTGGGAGTTGACGCAAATCGCATGTCAACAATTAGCTACGGCGAGGAACAGCCACTTGATCCAGCTCACAACGATGCAGCGTGGACGAGAAATCGTCGCGATCACTTCCGGGTCAGCCAGTAAGGGAATCGCTAAGAGGAAGCGCGCGCGTGTTTGAGATGTCTGAGCGATCAGATTATCTTGCACCGCGTTCTTCTCACGAAAAGACCTCCGAGCACTAGCTTCGTGATTCCTCGCCTACCGGTGGTAAGCGAAGTTTCGGGAGTAAGCTCGGAGGTTTTTTTGTAAAGAGGTTTAAAGGGTTTGAGTTTGCAGCATTTATGGCGTGGCGATACAGTGTGGTCTGTCATATATCTTGCTGCATATACGAAGCGGAATTTCGGTGCAGTCTGTAGATTTAGTGAAGACTGTAAGCAATAAGCAGCAAAACTGAGTGCAAAGGGGCATTCGATGAAGAGAGGAGAGTTGGAGATGTCTTACTGCATGAAAAAACTACGGTGCACCTTCGGATATATGGTGGTGTGTGTGGTAGGAAGCGGGTGCGGAGTGGGGCTCGAAGGCGACGTCGCTCGGTTGCGTTCCTCTTTGAGCGATATGCGCTCGTTGCAGGCTGAACAGGGGGCTCAGTTAGCTCAGCTTCAAGCCGATGTAAGGGGGCTTCAGGGTAAGCAGGAAGAGCTTGAGTTTGTGAATACTCGCCACATTGGGGGTGAGGTCGCTTCGTTAAAAGGGGAGATATCATCTCTGAAGGGTCGAGTTCCACCGCCCTCGGGAGTCCCGCCTCGATTGCTCGAGAACGATGAGCAGGAGGCTCATGCATTGCCTTCCGCAGTAGGGAGTCGGTTGCTTGAGGGGTTCAGATTGCTTCGCGATGGGAAGTTTCTAGATGCAGTTCCGGTTCTTAAATCTTCTCTTGATGCAGCGGGGGATGGTGATGGAGCTGCGGTATCTCTTTTTTGGCTCGGTGTAGCCTATGATGGGGTGCATGACGATAGAAACGCGCTATTTGCGTACAATCAGGTCGTAACCCGTTTTGGTTCGAGTCCAAGAGCGCCGAGCGCTCTGTTGCGACAAGCACAGGTATTTGATCGGCTCGGCGATGTTTCAACTGCTCAGGTGACTCTTGAGAAACTTCGCAAGGATTTTCCAAGCTCTCCAGAGGCAAGAGTCGCGCAGGGAAGATTGTCTCGAATTGGGAGCGGGCAGAGATAAGAGAAGCTCAAAAGAGGTAGAAGGTAGAGGCGGTGGTAGTGGCGGGGCGTCAACCAATAATTATTCGAGGCTCGGAGCCTTGCTTTTCCTCAGAGGAAGGAAGCTGTTGTACCATCGGCAATTTCGATGGTGTTCATCGAGGACACCGCGAGATTTTACGATCGCTTACCGCCGCGGCTGAGGTTAGAAATATCCCTAATCGTGTCGTTATAACCTTTTTCCCGCATCCCCTCGTAGCGCTAAAGCGGGTGGACTCGGTTAAAAGGTTGTCCACATTTCGTCAGAGGTGGAGCGCATTTTCTCAAGATGGCATCACTGCAGTGCGGCTCGTGCGGTTTACTCCGGTAATCGCAGCGATGAGTGCTGAGCAATTTTTCTCAACGGTTCTTATCGATCAACTTAGGTGTCGTCACCTTGTTTTAGGCCCTGACACCGCGCTTGGAAAAAATCGTTCCGGGACTATCGAACGGCTACAGGAGATCGCGGCGCTTTATAACTGTACAACCGAAGTGGTCCCATGCGTTGAGGAGGGCGGGTCAAAAATAAGCTCTCGCGCTATTAGGGAGCTTGTTCAGCTAGGAGATATGCGAGCGGCTGCAGAGCTGCTTGGTCGGCCGTATGGGGTACAGGGTCGGGTGCGGCGCGGTGACCAACGAGGGAGAACGATAGGATTCCCAACGATAAATATAGGTTTGGCGGGCCGAGTTGAGCCAAAGTTTGGTGTGTACGGCTGTGTCGTCCTGATTGATGGAAAGAAAAATCTGGCCGTCGCGAATGTTGGAATTCGACCCACGTTCGGAGGAGGGATGCCGGTTCTTGAGGCGCACCTGCTTGATACAACTGAGGCAAATCTCTATGGCCGGTTAGTCGAGGTCTTGTTTATCGAACGGCTTCGGGATGAACAAAAATTTTCTGGAATAGAATCGTTACGTGGTCAGATCGCTCTTGATTGTGCCGCTGCGCGAGAATTGTTAGCTACTCACCGATGAACATTACTGATATCCCAATAACTCCCGAGCTTCTCGTAGATGGCGCGAGGCTCGATAGAGTGCTGATGCAATCTGCTCCGGTAAGAGAATCGGGGGTCGCGCGGGCACACGTAGCTTCTCTTATTCGGCAGGGCGTGGTTTTGGTGAATGGCGTTGTTGCGACGAAATGCGGTCAGACACTTTGGGCTGGAGATAGGATAACTATAACGTCAGCACTTCGTGAGGGTGCGGAGCTTGAGCCGTATGATTTGCCGCTTACCGTTGTTTTTGAAGATGAAACGCTACTTGTTGTCGATAAACCGGCAGGGTTGACGGTTCATCCGGGCGCGGGCACGGGGTCAAAGACTCTGCTCAACGCGCTGGTTGCACGGCGTGGTGCGATTGCTAAATTCGAATCGGCAGAGTCGGAATCGGCAGAGTCGGCAGATTCCGAATCAGAATGGTCGGAACCAGAGTCGGCGGACCCACTGAGCACTCCGTTTGGAGAGCTGGAGCGGGGAGGCATTGTACATCGGCTCGATAAAGACACCTCTGGATTATTGGTAATTGCAAAAACTCCCGCAGCCCACGCGCATCTTGCGCGGCAATTTGGTGAACGCGAGGTAGGACGGCGTTATTTCGCGTTGATAGTGTCGACCCCACGTGCCAAAAATCCTCATTTCTCCGGCGAAACAATCACAATTGATGCACCGATTGGACGTCATCCAACTCAGCGCACTAAAATGGCCGTGGTCCCTGATGGCCGTCGTGCAGTGACGCATGGGCGTATAGTTGAGCGATTAGGATGGGCACTCGCGGTGGAGTTTCAGCTTGAAACGGGAAGGACACACCAGATTCGGGTGCACTGCGCTTATCGGGGAGCGCCGATTATCGGTGATACTGTGTACGGTAATGATGCTACATTGCCTCGCACCCTTTCGCTTGCAGCGCAGCGATGTGGTCGTCAAGCACTTCACGCCGCAACTCTCGCCTTTACTCATCCGGTCTCCGGGGAAAAGCTGTCCTTTTCTTCGCCTCTGCCGACAGATTTAGTGGCTCTCATAGAGGCTTTTCGCGCATGAGTTGGCGAGTTACCGCTGAGGGTTTTTCCCTTTGTCAAAATGAGCCATGGATACAAGCTGGAATACGACACGCCATGTTCGGAGCGCCGCTTGATTTTCGGGCCCCAAAAAGGGCAGCATCGATAGTCGAGGCAGAGCAGTTCGTTGGATTGGAATTTCCAATTCCGGTTCGGTGGCTTCGCCAAACCCACAGCGCAATCCTTTTGGGAGTTGGTTTACCCGCCGAAGTTCCACTTGCGGCCTATACACCGGATGCCGAGGGAGATGGATTTGTTTTTTCTCGCTCTGGCAGTAAGGGTACGTATGCCTTAACCACCGCCGATTGCCTCGCAGTTACGATGATAAGTGGTGATTGGGGAGCACTTGTTCATGCTGGCTGGCGCGGACTTGCCGCACAGATCGTTCCAACTGCGGCGCGAATACTGCACAACTTGTCGGACGCTCCAATTGATGTGGTGATATCTCCCCACGCCTCAGCGGCGAAGTACGAAGTAGGAAAGGAAGTTATTGACGCTTTTTCTTTGGATGGCGGTATTGTGAGCCGTCGCGAAAACGGCCGTTTTTACCTCGATCTCTCGGGCACCGCTCGAGCGCAGGTTGAGGTGGCAGGTGTGCCGATCGCGGGCTGGCACGATCCAGATATCTGCACTATCCAGCATTCAACTTGGCACTCTCATCGACGAGATGGGGAGAGGAGCGGAAGAAATGTGACGGTGATTGCTCAGACGGCGATTACTCAATAGAGGCAATTTTTATTAGGTGATATTCCTCGATGTTGTGCGATTAAACCTAACGCACAATATGGCGTATCCAAGGTTCTATCGTCCTTTTCTCCACCTCAAACGATCGACATACACCAAGCTTGATGTGCCTTAAATACTCTTCCTGTGAAATTCCGGGCGCCTCCAAAGCAGATTCGGGGGCAAGGCCGATGATGTCGGATGAAACAGCTTCACAATCAACACTCTTGGCAGCCGTAGATACAGCATCCCACACAGCCCATAAGCTCGTGGCGCGATAATCGAGGAGATTGCACGAAACTTCTGCGCAGCGATGCGCCTCTTCGTACCATCCGATGGCTCGAAGATAAGGCAATGCATGAGGGCGGCCTGACGGGCCGGTGGTGCGGATTGCGGCAGCGATCTGAGAGGCTGCTCCAACATCGCTCGTCGAGAGCTGAATGTTGTATGCAATAAGAATATCGCGAGCACCGGTGATAAGGGCACCGAGTTTGGGGTGGAGGGGGGATGAACCATAATCGGGGGTGAGGGCGTGTTGTTCAAGACGAGCGCTGAGACAAGCAATTCCGCCGCGTCGAAGTTCTGGAAGTGTCTGATGCTCGATTTTTCTTGCTGCAGCACCGTACAGGAAGCAGGGGAGACTGTAGGTCTTTGCGGCCCAGCAAGCTAGCCGCTCGGCGCATGCGATTGCATCCTCCATCGTTGCGGTGCCTAATGGAATAAACGGGGCAACATCGACTGCTCCGACGCATGGGTGGGTGCCGGTATGGGTGCGCATATCTATGACATCAGCAGCAGTGGCTACCAGCGCGCAACAGCTTGCTACGACCTGATCGGAAGTTCCGAGCAGCGTAATAACAGTTCGATTTGCCGAGATGCTGGTGTCTACGTGCGCAACAAGAGCTCCGCCACTCTCAGCAGCAGAAACAAGTTGCTTCACGGCCTCCGGATCGGCTCCTGCACTGACATTTGGCACCGCCTCTATCAACTTTTCATCGATCAATTTCATCCAAAACCCTTGCTTTTATTCGTCATCATCGGCGATGATTTAGAAAGTCGACGTTGGCAGGTCCCTCTGTGTTTAGGAGGCCCCCTGTTGACAGGACACTGTAGGTTTATTGCGGTAAGGTTATTGCGGTAAAGTTAAGGCGGCGTAGCTCAGCTGGTTAGAGCGCGGCACTCATAATGCCGAGGTCGGTGGTTCGAGTCCACCCGCCGCTATTTTTCCCCTAGGCTTTCTCTCCCATTCGACTGTTTCCCATCGCCCTCCGACAAAAGTTCCCCTCATATTTGGGCCTCCCGCCCGAGAAAATGCCTTAAAAATTAGCGGATAATAAGATTTAGCTAACTATTAAAACCCATAGGTATACGATCACGCACCGCCGCACCACCATATCGGACCCTCAACGTTACTCGGTAAGGACCGGTGTCGTCAAACTAGGGTGGCCGTCGTTTGGAACATTCGGTGGCCTGACGTTAGCGATACGCCTCATTAGAAAATGACATTGAAGAGGAACCGTTCTAAAAGGTGCCTCGAGGTGCTTTTGAGGCAGCGAGGGAGGCTCTTCCTGAGGGCAGTTATCGAAAGGGGTCGGCTAACGTTAAGAAACATCTGGGGGACAAGATCCCTGGGTGCGCGGACCTCCGGTCCGCATGAAGCACTGCCGTACCTCGAAGAGATGCGGACCGGAGGCCCGAGTGTACCCAGGCGGGCTGGTCGTTACTCAATTTCAACAGGTGCGAAAGCCCAAGAGGAATCGCCGATTTTAACAGCTTGCCACACGCCCAATCAGAGCAAAAACCTTACCTCTACACCTCTGAGGTATAGAGGTAAGGAGAATCAGTCCTCTCTTTTTCTTGTCACTATTGTGGTACCTTCGCGCTATCTTATTGATATACTTCCGCTTATCCTTCATCGTCATCTTGTCATGGTCCTTTTTCATGACCACTTCGATGAGGCAACGACCTTCTCAGGTTCCCAAAACACCGACTCTTCAATGTCTTTTAATTTGAGGCAACTCGCACAATTGGGGCTTAGCGCACATTTTGGGGTTAGGTGCGAATATCGAGGAATGTGTGTTTTGGTCGCTTTGGTTGATGGTAGCGGCTCTTGATTTTGGAGAATATAACGATGTTTATGCCCCCCCCTAACAGAGTTTGAATGGAGAGCCTTCTCGTCTGGACTTTTTTCTAGAGGTCCAAAATCAGCCAAGTGATCTGGGTCCAGCCAGTGATGCTTTGAAGACTTTAGTTGCAGATTACGTTCAATTGGGGAACATACTAATAAGAAGCCGCCATGTTGACACGGTAATAACTCCTCAAGGAATCAAAAACTTTCAAGACGTTTTAATCGCGTCTCAATGCATCCTGAAAATGCATTATGAGGATCTGTCGAGATCTGCAGGGTTAGCCTTGTTGGAGGCTTTGGGGCCAGCAGTGGCGTCAATGTCAAGAGGTTGTCCTCAATCCTTAGATGATAGGGAGACGCAGTTGAGACATCGAATGAACGACTTGATGTTTGGCAGAGTTGAAGATTCAATTATAACCAAAATGTTAAATATCTTTGAATCTCTCAAACCGCCTACCGATGCTGCTGCAACCCAAGCAATCGTCGACCCCTCCTAGTCTAAGAACAAAAAAATACCCCTAGCCACCGCCGATGCTGGCACCTCTTCACTCTATTCCTTCGAGCTGAAGAGGTGGCGGGGGTTCGCGTAAATCATTAAGAGCTACAGGTCACAACCTCTCCGGTTTGTGGGTGGTTGTGCCGAATGATTACCGGAGGGCTTGCGCCCTTCCGCTTTTGTTATTATTCCCGATATACAAGAGCAGCCGGTCGCGTACATTCAAACAACCTCAACATTCGGCATATCCGCTCCTCGCACCAACCGGCTCTCACCCACCGCTTGCCCCGTCACCCTTAATACACTACTCTTGCGCCATGTTTTCGAAACGGCACGCCAAGATTATTTTCAGTATCTTATCATCTCTTTTTCTCAGACTTATAGAGGTTTCCCCAAACAAGCACAGCTGCTTGGGGTGGGGTTCTGCGAATTTTTAGTTGAAAATTGTCGGAGATAGGGGTGGAGGGGGTGTATTATAGGGGTGGAAATACCGATTTTTTCGACGTTTTTCTGGCGAAAATTGCCCCTTACCCCTATACTTCAGAGATATAGAGGTAAGGGGCTTTTAATTTGAGCCAACTCAAACTTCCGCTAAGCTCGCTGGAAACTCACCTCACTCTCAGGCGCAACCTTGTGCCACTCAAAGAGGGTTAATTCACGCTTCAGCGCTATCCCGACCACTGCCTCTAACCTCCTCTGAACCACCCTCACCCAATCGAAGCTAATATAACCTGCCCAAATTTTCGCTGCACATCTTCAGCCGATAAGCTCTTTGGGTCGATGCTGCTATCTGAGAAATCGGGGTGATAGCGGAGCATGTGCTCGAGAACTGCGCGGTCGTGCTCCGATTTGGCGAGGATATTAAAGACGCTTTGGCCAATAATTTGGTAATCGTAAATACCCCACTGTACGAGCTGGATGATGTAGGTTGCTGCCTGAAGGAGCTCTTCGGGAGCAGGGGGGCGGTCGAAGCTATACGAGCCACCGCCAAACCGCATCCGGTCGGCGATCCCGACGAGATTAGCGATGAGCCGTGGGTCGCAGAAAGGGGAGAGTATCTCTCGTTCGAGCGTTGAATCGAGGTAGGTCATCACGACAGGTTGACATCTCCGCAGTAGCGCCTCGTCGACCACTCGGTTGAAGTTTTTCGTGAAGATAATCAAAAGATTGTTTGGATTTGCATCGATCGGAGGGCGGGATTCGAGCCAGATGCGGGCATCCTGAATCGGGCCGAGAAAAAAGGTGTCGATGGAGGAATCGGGCTTGTCGAGCTCGTCTACTAAGAGAATCACGGGGTGATCGTTCGAGCGGAGAAATGCTCGGGATAAAATACCGAGATTCATTAAATCTTCTGGGTTCTCGGAGCCGCCCCGAGCCATCGCGTTGGCGAGAGCGAGAGTTGAAGGCGATTCGATAAGATTTTGGCTCGGCATACCGCGATAGCAGCTAAGACACATCAGTTCTGCTCCCGCTATCTTAGAGAGCGATTTTGCGAGGAAGCTTTTCCCGCATCCTGATGGACCTTCGAGAAGTAGTGAACGAATGCTTGTTCGCTCTGAATTAAGGCAGAGGGCGATCTGAATGGCGAGGTACGGGAGGCACTGGTATCCAACCTCGGAAAATTTTCGGGTTAAATCCTGCGGAGATCCGACATGTGCAAATCCCGGTTTCTCAACGGGATAATCAGAGACGAACTGAGTGTTGATATATTGCCCATACCGGGTGTTGGTTTTTGGTGCTTGGGCGGTGGAAGAGGGGGATGTGGTGGTGGAAGCTTCCGGCGGGGCTGAAACGAGCCCGAGATGAGTTGGATGGGGGCCTGAGGCGGCTGGGGAGAACGCGGCAAGAGATGCCACAGACTCTGGAGCGGTCGTCCCGTGACCGAGAGCGACAGCTCCCAGTGCGGCAGCTCCTCCCCCCGCCGCCAGCGCCGCCTCGGCCCGTCTTTTCATTCGCCGTTTCGGTAACATGACGCTATTTCTCTTAAAAGATCCCCCTCTTAAAAGATCCACTCTTAAAAGATGCGGCTAAATGACTAAGCACGACCGTTCAAAGCGGGACAAAGAAGTATAATCTCAGCGATGACGATCGAATTCAAGAGGTGTGCTCAGAGGTTATCGTCATGGGGCGCATTTTAGTTTAGCAGGGTGATGAAAAAGGATGTCCTGTAGGGCGCTTACCAACTCTTAGAGGCTGCGAAATAAGGGGGGGGTCAGACGATGGCACCCCCTTCATTTGTCTCAAAGTCCTCTCGGTGTTAGAACAGGGGTGCTTTTTGGTTCATGATTCAACTGCAGTAAACAAATCAAGATATGAAGTCGTTTGATGGGTACATCGCTGAGCTACTCGAGGAGCTGCGTTGTAAAGGGATGCTGCGCGAACTTCCCTCGGGATGCGATTGGCTTATCGATCTTTGCTCTAACGATTATCTCGGATTGGCTCGCTCATCGATTCTGCGGGAGCAGATTGCTGCGCAGCTATTAATCGCCGAGAAGCAGGTAGGAAGTACTGGGTCGCGGTTGCTGACCGGCAATTCACTGCTCGCGGAGGAAACTGAGAGCAGGGTTGCATCGTGGTTAAGGGGAAAGGCGGCGCTTCTTTTTTCAACGGGGTATGCGGCAAATGTCGGACTACTATCAGCGGTAGCGGGGCGCGAGGATGTTGTGTTGTACGACGAACTGGTTCATGCCTCGATTCGGGACGGAATTAGGCTTAGCGGCGCAAAGGGGTGGAAATTTCGGCATAATGATTTATCGGATCTTGAGGCGCTAATTCGGCGTGCTCCGCGGCGGGGACGGGTCGTCGTAGTTGTCGAGGGAGTGTATTCGATGGATGGGGACCGTGCTCCTCTCGAGAAAATCGTTGAGCTGTGCGAGAAAAATGGGTGCGATTGTATCGTTGATGAGGCGCATAGCACCGGCATACTTGGGCCACACGGCGCGGGTCTTGTAGTTGAGCAGGGATTAGAAAATCGGGTGGCTGCGCGGGTTCACACTTTCGGTAAGGCTGCTGGCGTTCACGGTGCTGCGGTTGTCGGCTCCGAACAGCTGCGCTGCTTACTTATAAATCGAGCTCGGAGCTTTATCTATTCGACCGCTCCTGCTGATAGTTTTTTTATCGCTATTGGAGAGGCAGCAAAAATACTCGCAAGCTCCGAGGGAGAGCAAGCAAGAAAGCTGCTATGGGAGCGAATACAACAAATGAAGTTAATTCTTGCTCGCATTGGTTTTGATTGGGAGGGAATGAGTCCTATTTTTCCTTTCATTTTTCCCGGAGTCAGCCGGGTTCGGCAGGCCGCCGCCATCGCGCGAGAGGCGGGCTTTCACGTTCTTCCAATCGTATCCCCGACAGTCCCTGCAGGTTTGGAACGAATTCGACTATGCCTCCATTCATTTGACACTGTGGCTTCATATCGAGACATTATAGAGCTGCTTTCATCGGCTCGCGTTGGTGGATAAAAAGTCAATTTAGCATCTGCTTATCGTGGAATCCCAAATGCGCATATTAATATCAGGAATAGGCACAGATGTCGGAAAAACGGTGGCTTCAGCGGTAATTGCCGTTGCTTGGGGAGCAGATTATTGGAAGCCGGTTCAAACGGGCGCTGGCATCGATAGTGATCGATTGACGATAGAGCGACTTACGGAGGGTCGGGTTCGATGCTATCCGGAGGTGTTTGCGCTTCCGAGGCCGGTATCGCCCGATGCAGCAGCATCATCAGAGGGTGTGCGCATCTCGATAGAAGCGATAGTCGCCGCGCAACCGCACCATACCAATCCCCTTATCATTGAGGGTGCAGGAGGGCTTATGGTTCCTCTAAATGAGCAGGAGCTGATAGCTGATCTTGCACCAGCGCTCAATGCCTCAGTAATAATAGTATCGAGACACTATCTGGGAAGTATCAACCACACTCTTCTGAGCGCTGCTTATCTTCGTTCGCGAGGAGTACCTATTGAAGGAATTCTTTTTGTTGGGGATGAGCATCCCGAAACAGAGCGTTCGATTCGAACGTTTGCTGATCTGCCGATTATTGGGCGTATTCCGTGGTTTAATTCACCTACTCCCAAAACAATCGATGAAGCGGCGCGCACACTCGTTTTGCCCGGACGTACTCGATGACCGGATCGGTAATTATAGCAGGATTTGGCTCGCTTTCGTCTCTCGGCGGATCGAGAAGCGAAGTGAGCAGAAGCTACGCTGCTGGCGATGCTGCATCTCGCACTATCGCCTACGCAACGAGTGGTGGGTCTATTCCGGTCTTTCCCATTTCTAGCTCAGCAGAGCGGTTGCTCGTTGAGCGTTGTCAAGCAAATCAATATCTTAAAGAGCGCGATCGGGTTGTTCAGCTTGCTGCATACGCTGCGCTTGATGCAATCGCAGCAGCGCGCGATAACGGAATAACCGTTGAAGGGCTGCGTGTTGGGGTTGTGTGTGGAAGTGCGCGGGGTGCTACCGCCTCATTAGAGCATGAAATGTCTCGTTCATGTGCAGGAGAGGGGGTTGCGGTATCCGCCTCGCCGAGCACGACAGCGGGAGTTATAGCATCCTCAGTGGCTCAGGCATGTTCTCTCGATGGCATCACGGTTGATACATCGATGACCTGCACATCTGGTCTCCACGCACTCCTAGTTGCACGCGCTCTTATTGTTGCTGATGAAATCGATCTTGCTATCGTTGTAGGGTGTGAAGCAGCCCTTACCCCATTCACTGTTGATCAGGTAAAAGCACTTCGCATCTCGCCGCGCTACGATCATACCGATCCCTATCCTTGTCGCCCATTCTCGAACGAAGAACCGTCTCGCTCTCGAATGGTGCTCGGGGAGGGAGCCGCTGCTCTCGTAATTTTGGGAGAACGCTCGGTTAATCTGGCCAAAAAGTCTTTTTACCATCGAGTTGATGGAATCGGATTTGCTGCCGAGTCGCCCCCGTCACTCACCGGAATCGGAAGTGAAGGAACACATTTTCAGGAAGCAATGGCCCGCGCGATATCTAATGCAGGTCTCTCCATAAACGATATCAGCGCGGTGATCTGTCATGCGCCCGGAACCCCAAAGGGTGACAGAGCTGAGTTGCACGCACTACAAGCAGTATTTGGTGAAACGGTTCCGCCACTTCATTCAACCAAATGGCTCACCGGGCACACGTATGGCGCCTCTGGTCTGCTGAGTATCGAGTTAGCGTGCCTAATTGGAGAGGGCCTTAATCCCGCTTCTCCTTCATTTCCAAGTTACTCTCCGCAGCTTGTCGGTTCGAGGCAGGAGAGAGGTTCGGAAGATGGGAGAGGAGATCGTTTTTTGATAAACGCCGCGGGGTTTGGGGGAAACGCTATATCAGTTGTAGTAAGCTATCGATCATAGCGCGTAAAATACATCGAAGTAGTTTATAGCGCAGAAGTTTGGAGCAAGCGCCTGTTAAGGGAGCGCACCTGTGCCGCCCCCAAAAATGTTATTCACTAATCGGAGATCGACCGATTCGGATATCTCCCGAGAAATTAGCTGCACGGATCGTATACACTCCGTCCCGAGGCGCTTCGTTGAGCCAGCCCTTTCGTAGGCTTGAAGAGAGGACCAAAGGCGCGCTCTGCGTTGTGGAGATGATGCAGAATCGTTTTAGGACCAACTCGATCAGCGTAGTGGAGAATTCCGCCAAGGAATGGAGGAAAGCCACACCCAAATACCGATGCCAAATCAATCTGGAATCCCGCTTCAATTCCGGGCGTTCCTGCAACACCTTCATCGAGGCACCGAATCGCCTCATTCACCATCGGATAGATGAGAAGTGGCAATAATGCGGTAGCGGAGAGCTGTTCAGTGGTTTGTTGAAGACGAAGAATATCGCGAACCGCTGAACATGCAACGCGACCTGTCGCGCTGTGTTCGTAAAAAGCTCCCACAAAAAATGAACCCTGACGCGGTGCTGTTGGACGGCCACCATCACGAAGCGCTTTTAGGATATCCACACCAGCCATTCGTTCACCATACGCAGCCTCAAGCTTAGTGAGAAGTGCGATAACGGTGCCGAGTCCCTGATTGTCAATATATTGGAACGGCCCAACGGGAAGACCAAAATTTACGGCAGCAGCATCAATGCTTTCTATCGGATGACCCTCACGCAAGAGACGGAGTGCTGCAAGTATAAATGGAGCGAGTATCCTTTGAACGATCGCACCCGGCGTATCATCGACGATTACGGGATATCTTCCCATGGCGGTCGTGAGCGCCGCAGCAAGAGCGAGCGATTTATAATTAGTTTGGGGAGATCTGACAATTTCGATAAGCTGAGAGCCGTTCATCCTTGGGTAAAGGTTCATTCCTAAACATCGCTCTGGATGAGATAATCCCGCCGACTTTTGAGCAACCGAACTTGTGACCGCTGTCATCACAATCAATGCAGTGGGTTGTACCGTGTCTGCTATCTGAGCGAGGCTCCACTCGCCAGCAGGCTGTTGTGTGACCGCATCGCTTCGATTATCAATCTCGGGCGTCGTATCAACAACAACTTGAGCACCTGCAATTGCTGCTGGATTTCCATTTGTTGGATTGATACGGTTTATAATAAAGCTCCGATCAGCAGCTGAAACCCTCTTCAAGCCTGAAACTGTTTGACGAATTTCCCCCATCACCTGGGTAAGAACCTCTGGTGATCGATCCCGAAGAATCACCGGAAACTCGCGACGTGCCAGATCCACGGCGAGCTCCGATCCAACTCCCTGCGCTCCGAGAACGACTGCATGCAGCCCTTCCAGGCTGCGACGAGCGCTTTTTCCGATATTTTTAGAAGATTCGGTGAGGAAAAAAAGCTTAACTAAAGATTTGCACTCGGGAGTTACAACTAACTCACCAATGCTGCGAGCCTCCGCGCGGAGCCCCTCTTCAACTCCCCGCTCAAGTCCGACCATCACCGCTGAGAGCGCCTTCAAGGGAGCAGGATAAAACCGCTCCATTCCACCCAACTCCTCTTCGCTGCGGCGACGAACAAAATTTCGACCAATTGAGGTAAAGGTTATTATCCTATCCAGAAGCGATATTCGGCTCCGTCGCGTAACCCCCTCGAGAATCAACGCCTCCGCATTACGAATTAACGCTGTAGGAGGAACGATTTGTTTTAATATTCCGAGGCGGAGCGCCTCATTCGGAGTTAAGATGCTACCCGACAAGATCATTTTTATTGCACGCGGAAGCCCAATCAGTCTGGGCAGTCGTTGCGTTCCACCGAATCCCGGAATAATCCCCAACTTAACCTCTGGTAATCCGATCTTTGTCGATGGGCGATCAGTTGCAATTCGAGCAGAACAGGCAAGAGCAAGCTCCAGACCCCCACCCAGGCAAGGCCCCGAGATCGCTGCGACAACCGGAACAGGACATCGTTCAATTTGATCAAAGATCGCCTGACCGAGCGAGGATAGCTCCTGCCCCTCTTGCTGTCGTTGAATACGCTCTATCGCGCCTACATCAGCACCCGCAGCGAACATATCATCACTCGGTCCACTGATAATGATTCCCTTTGCCTTTA
>Ga0114973_10001211_pt1 | contig 19342 bp, 19 predicted proteins | sample M_140807_MF_Meta_FD_87025 | JGI IMG/M metagenome (GOLD analysis project Ga0114973, IMG submission 87025) | Freshwater microbial communities from Lake Montjoie, Canada to study carbon cycling - M_140807_MF_MetaG | ecosystem: Environmental > Aquatic > Freshwater > Lake | place: Lake Montjoie...
AAAGCCTGGCAACGACCTACTCTTCCGTGCCTTAAGACAAAGTACCATTGGCGCTAAAGGGCTTAACTGCCGAGTTCGGAATGGGATCGGGTGTTACTCCTTTGCAATAATCACCAGGCAGGGCTTTATACTTAAATAACTTTAAAATGTAAATATAATTGATTTTTTGATTTAAAAGTAAATGATCGAATGAAAGACTTTATCTAATTTTGTAATAATATCCATATATAAATACTAAATTCTAAAAAAGACAGACTGCCCATTATTGAGAAATAAATAACGTAAAATTAAAAATTATATATAAATATAATATAACAAAAAAAAAAATTAAATAATAATCAAATTAATATCTACCAAAACTTTATGAATATAAAATGGATAATATGTAATTACAATCATAACCCTACAAAATTAGTTAATATTTTAAATAAAAAAAAAATAATTATTTATGATCATAGTACTAAACCAAATTTAATTCCGGAAAAAATTAAGAAATTAAACATTTATTTTAGTTGTAAAAATTATGGATTTAACCTTGTTGATTATTTCAATTTTATAATTGAAAATTACAATAGACTTCCAGAGTTTCTGGGTTTTATCAAGGGAAACATTATACCAAGACATATTGACAAAAGAAGATTCTTAATCAGAATTAAAAGAAAAGGTTTTGTTCCTCTTTATAGTTGTGGCCACTTAGATAAAAACGAAAATTTTCAAGAAGTTAATTCAAATATTATTAGTAGATTTTTAAGAAATGAACCAAAATTTATTGCACAACAAACTAGTCCGGGGTTGTATTCAGAGTTTACTAATAATTGGTATGCTAGAAAATTAGAAAAAGGTAAATTTTTTGAAACTATAAATGATTTACATCAATATCTATTTAATAGAGATGCTCCTAGATACATAACATTTGTTCCTGGTGGTTGTATGATTGTTAGATCTGAAATTGTTAGACAATGGCCAATTACTGTTTATAAAAAATTATATAAATCTATGACATACAAATTTTTTCCAGTTGAAGCTTACCATATCGAAAGGTCTATGCTTTATATGTTTGAATACCCTCGAAAATAAAATTTTATAACTTAAGATATTCTTTAACGCTTTGAAACATATACGTAATCAAGGAAAAACTAGATTATTAAGCAGATCTTCGAAAAAAAATTTTGGTAAAATTTATAAAAAAATCATTTCGAGTAAGAATAGTTACTTATATTTTTTACCTTCCTACTTTGCGCATGGCTTCTTGGCTTTGAAAAATATTAAAATAATTTATTTCTTGAAAAAAACATATTAAAAATTTAGATTGTGCCTTTAATTTTAAATCGATATTGCCGCAATTATCAAATAGAATTATTATTTCTTAAAAAGATAAAAATTTACCAGAACTTCATACTAAAAATAAATTATTAATAAGAAAATGATATATTAAAAAAACAAAATTAATTATAATTTAAGTACACAATCCTTCAACTTCATCTAAGAAATTTTTTTGTAATAATTCATTGATTTTATTACTTTTTTATTACATACTATTTATTAAATTTTTGGTTTTAATTATTACACTGTTAAAAATTTTTTTTATTAAAAAAATCGTATAAGAAAATACTCTATAAGGATACCAAAAGAAAAAATCAAAAATATAATATAATAAAAGTAAATCTTTTGTAATAAATTTTTTTTCTTTGTATTTATGAATAAACTTATTTTTGATTTTTAACGTTAAAGATTCTTTATTTAATAAAAGACTTTTAATAGAGAGCAAATCAGTCACCGCTATTGAGGATTTTTTTAAGTAATGATAATAAAATTTAACATCTATCAACCAATTTAATCTTTTATCAAAAGTATAATTTATTAATTTTTTTTTTTTTATAATTAAACTTGATAATGGGCCTATTACATTTCTTAAAACTATATAAGGAAAAAAATATTTCAAAATAATTTTTCTTACAGAGGCATGGGTATGGATACGATTATTTAAGATACTAGAATCATTTATGAAAGTATTAACACTTAATACGTCCGGTTTATTATAAAAATTTAATAATTGATGAGTTTTTCTAAAGAAATTTTTTTCTACCGGAATATCATCATGATGCATAATAATAAAATAATCACAGTTTGAAGTTTTTATTAAATTTTGCCAATTAATTTGAGGAGAAGTTGTCGGCATGTTATGATGGTAATTAATATTTAATACTAATTTAAATTTTTGAAACAGATTATAAATAGATTTATTTTTCGTATTATCAAAAATAAAAACTTGATTTATGTATTTTTTTTCATGTAAAATTTTATTTAAAATTAAATTTAATCCTAAAGGATAATTATAAGTAGGCAATAAAACATTTAATTTAATCACAAATTAAAAATTAGAATAGTATTATAAACTTGGAAGTTTTTAATATCGAAAATTAAAAACATTGTATCAAACTTCTAGATTATTTGATACAAAATGTAAAACATGTGATGAGTTGTATTAAAAATTTATCAAATTCAATTCTTGTGATCTTTAGTTTAAACAAAAGTACTGTAATTTAAATATAATGATCTATTTTGTATCTTCTTTAATTACTTTATTTTTAATATTTTTTTTTAATTTTTTGGCAAAAAAATATAGTTTATATGATATTCCAAATATTAGAAAAGCTCACAAATATCCTATTCCCTATACGGGAGGATTGATATTAATAACATCTCTGATCATTTGCTCTAAATTTTTCAATTATCATAGCGACATTAAAACAATATTGAGTTATGGAATTTTCATAGGAATAATAGGTTTTATCGATGATAAATATATACTAGCCCCTATAAGTAAAATAATTTTTAAATCATTTATAATATTTTTTTTTTTAGAAAAAAATTATTATTTAACTAGTCTTGGTCAGTACGAATACATAGGAAATATAGGATTAGGAGTTATTGGGCTATTATTTTCGTTTTTGGCACTTCATTTATTAATTAATGCATATAATTATATTGATGGTATAGATGGCAGTGCTATCACTTTATTTTTTAATGCAATAATAATTTTAGTCTTAATAAATCCAATAAAAAAAGATCTTGCTAATTGGTATTTATTAATAATTTCAATACTAATACCAATTCTACTAATTAACTTAGGGCTATTTAAACCGTATTTGCAAAAAATATTTTTAGGTAACAATGGAAGTTATTTTTTAGGTTTTTTATTAGGTTGTTTAATGATTTATTATAAAGAAAAATTAGGTATACATCCAGCTAAAATAATATGGTGTTGCCCAATAATAATTTTTGATTTTTTATCAGTAAATGTAAATAGAATAATAAAAAAAAAAAATATTTTAGAACCTGATTGCGGTCATATACATCATATTTTAGTAAAAAAAACAAAATCGACGTTTTTATCATTAACGATAATTAATTTTGCAAATCTCGCAATAGCATTAATTGGTTTGTGCTTAACTTCTTATTTAAATGAAATATTTTCAATAATATTTTATATAATTTGTTTTGCTATATTTTATTTTACTAAAAATATGATCTTAAAAAAAAAATGAAAAAAATATATTAATTTTTGGTCCAGCAGTAGTTCAACAGTAAAAGACGCAATTTCAAATAATATAATTATAGAAGCATTGAAAAGAATTAATTAATTTCTTACTTATTTGCTTCAAATTTTTACTATATTTTCCATAGAGCTTTTTTTTGATCTCTTAACGTATCTAAACAATTCCAAAAGCCTATATATTTATAGGCTATTAATTGTTTATATGTAATAATCTTATTTATTAATTTATCTACCCGGAGATCATTGAAAGATGAAATAAAATTTATAATCTTTAGTGATGCTTCAAAAAAACCTCCATTAATACATTCAGAAATTTTTGGTTTCTAAGAAAACTTTTTAACAGTTCCGTTTTTTTTTAATTTCAAAATTCAAAATCTTTGAACTGGCTGCATTGCCGTCAATGTAAATAATTTCATACTTTTTTTGTGAATATTAATTAATTTATCAATATTTATGCTGAACAGGCTATTACCATACGTAAAAAAGAAAATTCATCGTTCTTAATAAATTTTAAAATTTTTCTTAATCTTCCGCCCGTTTGGGAAGCTAAACCTGTATTGATCAAATTAATATTCCAATCAGGATCTTTAAATTTTGTATTAATGTCCTGATGATGGGTTTTATATCTCCTTTGGATTGAGATTTATTTAATAAATTAAGAAAGTATTTTTTAATTAGTTTTCCTTTAAAACCTAAGCAAATAATAAAATCATTAATATTATAAAATGAATTAAATTCTTGTCCATTCTTTGGGAATTATATCTGACATTAGATTGCTACCAGGAAACCATTTCTTTGGGGCAATTATAAAAGGCTCACTAAATTTAGACAACCATGCACCCCACCAACTAAAAGTACTATTAGAAATAATGTACATTTTAAATTGGGTCATTAAATAAAGATAAGTTGTAAAATAATTTCCTGCATACGAATGGTCAACAATCGAATATTTAATTCTAAGGTTACTAAATATTTCTCTACACCAAACTAAATCATCTGAAAATATAAAGAATTTTAAATTATTATATTTTTTTTTGATGAGTTTAATGGCTTTTAAATAATAATTTAAATTTAAATTATTATTATTATTTAAAAAATCTGCTCTTCTTACATTAATACAAACTGAATGTGACGGATTTATAGTTTTTAAAAGATCGTTAATCTTTTTATTTTTTTTTTTAATTCCATTAATAAATATTTTTTTTATTTCTTCTTTATAATTATCAAAATATTTTTTATTTTGCCAATAACCATCTAAGTAAATATTCTGACTTTTCAATTTTTTAAATTTTTTATTATAAATATATTTATTTTCATAGATATACTTTTTTGGGAAAATTAAAGAAAAAATTCTAATTTTAAAGTATCTAAAAAAATATATTTTGTTACTTAAGGAAAAAAATTGAAAAGTTTTCTTTGTTGCTATTTTATATTTAAGATTTAATTTATTAATAAGGAAGTTTCTTTTGACGTAATTTCTTCTAAAATACTTAATAAACCTATCATTTAAATATCTATCATCTAAATAAAATTGAGTTTTATTTTTCTTGGATAATGCATAACCTATAGCATACTGGAACATTTGATTACCCAATCCACCTTTAATATTTACAACGATCATTGATTAATTTTTTGCCTGCGACTGAATTATATCTTTTAAAATATCGTTAATTTTTATTTTAATCTTCCATTTTGGATAATATTTTTTAAATTTTCTTGTATCGGAAATCCACCATATATGATCTCCTTTTCTAGCTTTTCGTTTAATTTTAAATTTTAATTTTTTGCCTGTTATTTCAAATATTTTTTGTGATGCTTCTATTATTGAAATGTTGCTATCAATACCCCCGCCAATATTGAACACTTCTCCCTTTAATGGTTTTTTATAAAACATCCAAAAAGCTTTTATTAAATCGGAGCTGTGAATATTGTCTCTAACTTGTTTGCCTTTGTATCCAAAAATATTATATTTTTTTCCAGATAATTGACATTTTACCAAATATGACAAAAAGCCATGAAGTTCAGCCCCAGCATGTCCTGGACCAGTTAAACATCCTCCTCTAAAAACACCTATTTTCAAATCAAAATATCTACCATACTCCTGACAATATATATCTGCAGCCAATTTACTACATCCGAACAAAGAATGTGTAGTATTATCTAAACTCATCGTCTCGTTAATTCCATATTTAGAATATTTAATTCTATCACTACAAACAAATCTTGTTTTTTTTTCAACAAGAGGCAATTTATTTGGGTTATCGCCGTAAACTTTGTTAGTGGACGTATAAATAAATACAGATTTAGGACAAAATTTTCTAAATAACTCAAGTAAGTTAATAGTTGATGTGCAATTTATTTGGTAATCTATTTTAGGATTTTTTTTTGCCCAATCGTGAGATGGTTGCGCAGCGCAGTGAACAATTAATTTAATATTCCTACTATATTTTTTGAATATGTTAGCAATTTTTTTTTCATCTCTTATATCGTAAAAAAAATGTTTATAATTAATATTTTTTTTTAATTTATTAATGTTCTTTAAAACATCTCCATCTTTTCCGAAAAAAAATTTTCTAGAATTATTATCTATTCCAAGGACTTTAAAACCATGCTGACAAAGGAAATTAACTGTTTCGCCTCCTATCAAACCACCAGATCCTGTTATAATTGCTATATTCATTAAATGTTAATTCATTTAAAATTATTTTTTTGTATAATTTTCTTTTTGATGAATTATAAAAAATAAAAATAACCAAACATATATTACAAAAAAATATGAAAAAATTATTGTATCAAAAAAACTGCTTAAAAGTAATGATATAATTAACGAAAAAGAAAAAATATTTTTATACTGATAAGTGATAAATTTTTTTAGTGAGTAAAAGAGAAGATATAAAATAAAAAAAAATCTAAAAATAATTGAAAAAATGCCTTCATTTATAAAGCCTGTTAAATAATGATTCTCATAAGTTTTAGCATTAGATAATAATTCGACTCTATCTTTTATTAGTTTTTCTTTATTTAATGAATCAGCATATTTATCAGGATCAAGTGCGATTGCAGAAGAATTTATTCGCAAAAACATTAAAATACTAATCTCATCTTTTGTTAAATATTCTTGCTCCAAGATAAGAGTGGTTAGTTTTGAAATCTCAATACTATTTATTTTATTTTTATTAGTAAGTAGTTCTGCAAAATCAGGATTATTTTTTTTGATATTTTGAAGTATATCATAATAAGCCTTATTGTGAATTTTAATTATATCTTTATCTACCTTTTTTTCTTCATGTAAATCTTTTTTGCATATTTCTATCGATGAGTAACATTTTACAAATTCATTAAACATTAAATATCTGATTTTAGCTGAGATTGTAAAACTATTAAAACTAAAAAAAAAAATTATAATATAAAATGAAAAAAATAAAAATATAGTAATTAAATTTTTTTTTATATTAATTTTATTTATTAAAAAAAAAAATAAAAATATATAATAAATAGTAAAAAAAACTAAAATAAAGATTGATGCTCTTAAAGATCCTGACAAATTACAAAATAAAATAGACAATAATAAAAAAAATTTATCTTTGTAATAAAAACTGAATAAAAAAACTATAATAGATAAAATACTAGACAATATCGGACTTTGTAATAAGCCATTTACCCTTAATTCTGGCCAATATTTATAATTGTAAAATATTTCTACAAAGCCAAAATGACCCAAAAATTCACCTGTGATAATTCTAATTAACATAATAACGATGTCTAAAACAAAAATGCAGTAAACTCCTGTTTTTAAGCCGTTTATAAAATTGCTTGGTATTTCTTTTACAAGTATAGAAATAATAAAAAAATTAAAAAAAAGTAAAACTGCTAATTGACGTAATTCAAACTTATCTAAATAAAAAAAATATAATACTTCTATTAATAATAGAAATAATAAAAATTTATTTTTTAACAATAGGTGTTTTTGAAATTTAAAAAAAAATAAATTAAAAAAAAAAAAATATATTAAATAATAATTTATAGGAAAATTAATAAATTTAGAAAAACCGATTAATAAAGTTAAAAGGAGAGAATTGATAAATAAAAAATACTTGTTTTCCAGTAATTTAAAAAGTCCCTTTAGTTTAAATGGTTGAGACATACAGGTATAATTATTGTTTATGATTTTTATAATGGTAATAAATCTTTTAAAAAAGAACCATTCTTGTCTTTTTTAGAAATAATACTTTTAATATTTTTTTTCCATTTAATATTTAATATTGGATCATTCCATTTGATAATACTCTCGTCTTTAGTGTTGTAAAGTTTAGTACATTTGTAACTAACAATTGTATTGCTCTCTAAAGACAAAAAACCATGTGCAAATCCTGGTGGTATCCAAATTTGATAACAATTTTTATCACTAATTAAAAATTTCTGCCACTTTTTATATGTTGGAGAATTAATTCTTAAATCGACAATGACATCCAGTATAGAGCCGCTTATCACTGACAATAATTTACCTTGCTTGTTTTTTTTTTGAAAATGCAATCCTCTGATTACATGTTTCTTAGAAAAGGATATATTATCTTGAACAAACTTAGTTTTTTTTAACAATGGTAAATATTTTTTTTGGTTATAATTTTCATAGAAATAACCCCTATTATCCCTAAAAACTTTTTTTTTGGTTAAAAAAACATCTTTAAATTTTGTTTTTTTTACATTCATAATTTATATTCAATGATTAGAAAATAACTTCACTTTTTATTTAAATATCTCCTAACAAAAATAGAGGTGTCTAAAAAACTATCAAAAGTTCCAGCGTCCATCCAATAAGCTTTAGATTTGAACTTGTATAAGGACATCATGTTATCTTCTAAATATAAATTATTTAAATCTGTAATTTCTAGCTCACCTCTTTTAGAGGGTCTCAATTGCCTAGTTCTTTGAAGAACGGTTTCGTCATAGAAATAAATTCCTGTAACAGCATCATTGGAAATTTTTTTTTTAGGTTTTTCTATTATTTTTATAGGTTTGTTATTAAGATATTTTATTACACCATATCTTTTTGGGTCTTGAATTTTTTTTAAGAAAATAGCAGAACCATCAAAAAATTTTTTTGCTTTTTTCAGAGTAAATATAATATTTTTTCCTATAAAAATATTATCACCAAGAATTAATATTGTTTTTTTGTTTAAAATAAAATCTCTGGCAATTAAAAAAGCTTGAGCAATACCCTCTGGTTTTTTTTGAATTTTATAAGTAAAATTAATTCCAAATTTGCTTCCATTTCCGAGTAAATTTTTATAAATAGGCAAATCTTTTTTTGTAGATATTAACAAAATATTTTTAATTCCAATAGAAACAAGTAAATCTATCGGATAATAAATCATGGGTTTATTATAAATCGGTAATAAATGCTTAGATAAATATTGAGATACAGGGGCTAGTCGAGACCCGCTACCACCTGCAAGAATTATACCAACCCAATTATCTACCATTAATTATTCCAACTCTTTTTAGTTTATATTTTTTTATCAATTCCTTACACCATTTTGAGTTATTTAAATACCAATTCACTGTTTTTTTTAAGCCTATTATAAATTTAATTTTTGGGTACCAATTTAATTCTTTAAAAATCTTATTAGTTGATAATGAGTACCTCCTATCATGACCCGGTCTATCAACTACATAGTCAATTAATTTTTTATGTTCTTTAAAAAAGATATTTTTTTTATCTAGAATATCACAAATTGTATAAACTAATTGCTTGTTAGTTATTTGATTATTTCCTCCAATATTATAAGTTTCCCCTATTTTTCCATGAAATAAAACTTTTAAAATACCACGTACATGGTCATCAACATGTATCCAATCTCTTATTTGATTACCATCTCCATATAGAGGTATTTTTTTTTTATTAACTGCACAAAGAATAACATGTGGTATTAATTTTTCAGGATATTGGTAAGGACCATAATTGTTTGAACAATTGCTTATAACTATTGGCAAGTCATAAGTTTTAAACCATGCTTTTACAAAATGATCAGAACTAGCTTTTGATGCCGAATAAGGAGAATTTGGCTTATATGAAAAATTTTCATCTGCCGGAGAAGATTTAAGGTCTATATCTCCGTAGACTTCGTCAGTTGAAACGTGATGGAATCTAAATTGTGCAATATTTTTTTTTTTATGATAGTATGTAGCTACTTTTAGCAAATTAAAAGTTCCTAATATATTAGTGCGAACAAATACATCTGGAGATTCTATTGAACGATCAACATGACTTTCTGCGGCTAAATGAATGACATGGGTAGGATTAAATTTAAAAAATATTTTTTTTATTTCTAAAAAATTAGCGATATCTTTTTTAACAAAAAAATATCTAGGGTGATTTTTAAATTTATTTAAATTCTTAATGTTGCCGGCATAAGTGAGCTTATCTACATTGATAATCTTATATTTAGTTTTTTTTAATAAAAATTTGATTAGATTTGAACCAATAAAACCACACCCACCCGTTATTAAAATTATTTTGCCCATAACTCTAAAATTTTTAAAATATTTAATCTAAATTCATTTAATGGATTTCTATAATTACTCATAAATGAATTATTTAAACTAACATACTTGGGCCTAGATGCTTTTAAAGAAAACTCTCTAAGTTTAATTGGGTAAACATTAGTTGCTTTAATTCTATAATTATTCTCTTTCATTAATTTATAAATCATTAATGCACATTTATATCTAGAAATAGTATATCCATCTGTAAAATGGAAAACATTCCTTTTTTTTTTATATTTATTCTTATTATGTATGACTTGAAAAATAAAATTAGCTAAAGAATTTGCGCAGGTGGGCACCCCGATATAGTCTTTTGCAACATAAATAGATTTATTTGCCTGAATTTTAGAGATAATATCTGTTATAAAATTCTTATGTGAAAAACTATAAACCCAAGAAGTCCTAATAATTACTGATCTATTTTTAAAATTATTAAGAATAAAATACTCACCAATACTTTTTGAAAAACCATAAAAATTTAGCGGATTTTTTGAATCTCTGACCGAATATTTTTTTGCTTTAAGACCATCGAACACAAAGTCTGATGAAATATAAATTAATAAAAAGCCGATTTTTTCAGAGATATCAGACAAAAATTTTGCAGACAATGAATTAACGATAAAACATTTTTTTGGATCATCTTCCGCTTTATCAACATTTGTATAAGCTGCACAATTTACTACAATTGCAGGTCTAATTCTTAATAAAATTTTTTTTAATTTAGAAAAATTTTCAAGGTTACATTGTAATTTATTTAAAAATAAAGAATTTTTAGGTAATATACTTTTTAGAGCTGTTCCAAGCTGACCGTCGGAACCTAAAACTAATATTTTATTTCTCATATAATTTTAAATATTTTTTTTACATTCATGTTCAATCATATTTCTGATACCCTCTTTAATAGAATAATTAGGGACAAAACCTAATTTATCGAATTTAGATTCTAATAATGTGGTTGCGGTAAATTTCTTTATTCGAATGTATGAAATTAGAAATCGATTTTTTAAAAAAGGCAATAAATCCAATATTTTAAATAGTATTAGTACAGGTACTTCGGGAATATAAAAAAAAGATTTTCTTATTTTTAAACATTCATAAATATAATTAACTATTTCTTTAATTGTCATATGCGGAGTATCTGAATAGTTAATTAAATAAAAACTATTTATTGTCTTAAAATTAATTAAATAATATAAAAATTCCGCGAAATTCTTTATGTAAGTTAAAGATTTAAAATTTTTTCCATTTCCAACCATTAAAAATTTATTTTCATTAATAGTTTTGATTAAATTATAAAAATTTCCTCTATTATTCTCTCCAAAAATGACGGAAGGCCTTACTATAATTAACGAATTTAAATCATTTGATTTTTCCCAATTACAAAATATTTTTTCTGCTAATAATTTACTTTTTCCATAATGATTAAAAGGGCCGGTTGGATAGTCTTCATCTCTAGATATTTTTAAGTTACTTAATTGATATACCGCTGAAGTACTCGTAAATATTATTTTTCTTATTTGAAGTTGCGATGAGACATCACAAATATTTTGAGCTCCCACTTCGTTTGTGTCGTAGTATAAGGTAATCGGATTTAAATTATCAGCATGCTCTGCAGCTAAATTTATTATACAAGAAGTATTAGCTAAAGAGTGAAAAAGCTGATCTCTATTTCGAACGTCACAAAAAATAGTTTCACTTTTAAAAGCATTATTAATTTTGATATCTAGTATATTGAATTTGATTTTATATATTTTTAAAATCTCACAAAAAACACTACCAACAAAACCACTTCCACCTATCACAGATATCATAAGTTTACTTTAATAATACTTCTTAATAACACGAGCAAGATAGTTTTTATCAAAATTAATTTTAATTTTTTTTGACGATAAGCCTAAATTTATATTATGAACTTCATTATTTTTTTTAGCTTTAATAATTTCTATTTTAGGTTTTTTTTTAAGATAAGAGCTCATTATTTCAACAATTTTAATAACTTTAAAATATTTTTTATTTCCAACATTAATTATTGTATTTGAAAATTTTTTTTCTATAAAATATTTAGTTATTTTAACAACATCTAAAACATCAATTATATTACGAGTATGGTTTAAAAAAAGGTAAATTTTTTTATCTGTAATGATTTTGTTATAAAAATAGTTTAATAAAGTATTTTTATTAGTAGAATTTCCTGCCAATTGAGGTAATCTAAAAATTAAATAATTCTCATTGGTGCGAACAATTTTTTCCATATTTAGCTTATGTTTCATATAATCATTAAGAGTTAAGCTTTCCTCAATACCAAAAGTGCTGAAGTAAATAATTTTTTTTTTTTTATCAAGATTTCTAATTAATAAATCACGCTCTTTTGCAAATTCTTTTTTTTTAAACTCTTTAGAATTAGAAACTCCCGAAGCAAATATTAAAATATTATTGTGAAAATTATAATTTTTATAAGCTTTGGCGATTAAACCATTCCCGACTATCATTTTTAATATAAATTTATTTATCTAAAATTATTGTTCAGTACTAATTTTAATTTTAATTTTTTTAGTAATATACTTAAAGTTAGTGTATTCAGTTTATATAGTAAATTTTAATTATAAAATATGAAATTTATAAATGCATTTCATTTAAAAATATCAATAAGAGACTTAGTAATTAATAAATTAATAAACTATGAATATAAATAATAATTTTTCTGTTATTTTGCCAATTTATAATAGAGAGGATTTATATTTATATTTTGATAAGGTAATAAGTAATATATACTCAAATACTATCAAACCGTACGAAGTAATAATCGTCGTTGATGGCACTGTCTCAAGTAAATTTAAAAAAAAAATAAATACATTAAAAAAAAAATTTTATTATCGTACAATTTATTGTTTAAAGAAAATTGGTTTATCAAAAGCTTTAAACAAAGCCATCAAAAAATCCCGGACAAAGTGGATTATTAGAGCTGATGGTGATGATTTTAATAAAAAAAATAGATTTCGATACTTAATAGATGAACTTAAAAAAGGATATGATCTCGTTGGTAGCGATGTTGCAGAATATAACTCACAAGGTAAATTTCTTAATTATAAAATTGTACCCAAATCACATAAAAATATTAATTTTTTTTTAAAATTTAGAAATCCGTTTAATCACATGAGTGTTGGTTTTTCTAAAAGAAAATTTATTGAATGTGGCGGCTACCCAAATTTATATTTAAGAGAGGATTATGGTTTGTGGGCTAAAATGATCTCTAGGGAGGCGAAAGTTAAAAATATTAATAAAATATTAGTAAATGCAACCGCAGGCAACGAAATGATAAAAAGAAGATCAGGCTTTAGATATGTATTAGCAGAATTTCATTTAAGAAAATTTTTGTATAACTTAGATATAAATAGTTATTTGCTTAGTTGGATAATTTGCATGACAAGAGTTATACTTTTGAATACACCTTCAATTTTAAAGAAAATAATTTATAAACAGTTAAGAATATTTAATTAAATATCATTAAGTCCATATCGGAAGAATCTTATAATCTTAGTGATTTTTTTTGGTAATATTTTTTTAATTAAAGATTTATCTAAATCATAATAATTTGTTTTAACTTTAAATTGATTAAGAAAAAGTAAATTATTATCATATGTTTTCTTTATATATTTTTTGTCAAGGATATTTCCTTTTTCATCAACATAATTAAAATTTTTATAGATATTGGATAGTGAACTCCAAATTTTGAGACTGTTACTAAATCTTCCCCAATATAAAGGTGCTAAAATTTTTTTTTTTTTAAAACTCATCAAGGGAAAATAAGAAAAAGACGAATTAGAAATAATAATATTTCTAGAATTCATTAATAAATAATAACATTCGGAAATAGTATCTCCTATTATTTTAATATTTGGAAACATTGATGAAGCATACTTTTTATCGTCAGTAACAATATAAAAATTGGATATTTTTTTTTTTTTAAAAAAATTTATACAATACCTCCAATAAATTTTCGGTAATACTAAATATTTTTTATTCTTAAATTCTCCACCCCTAATGTTTAAAATACAAGAATTATCAAAATTTATTTTTGAATATTTAATAGAAATTCTATTAAAAACTTTTTTTTCAAAAACAATATTGTTATCGGCCTGAATATTTTTAAAATACTGTTCACTTTGAAACGACCCAGAAATTAACGTATTTTTTTTAATTTTAAATACACTATCATCGTAACTATAATTATAGGACTTTAGCTCTTTAATATAATATCTTTCTTCAAAAAAAAAATTTTTTACATGTTTATTATTTACTTTAAAAAAGTTTTTTAATTTTAGAAAATCTTTTCCCTTAAAAAGATCATAATTAATAATTCCTAATTTATATTTCAAAGTTTTTGCAATTCCCAAACCAGAAATATAATTAAAAAGTTGATTGCCTAAGCCCTGACCTTTTTCAAACTTAACTATTAACACTAAAAATTACCAATCTCTTTCAAGCATTGTTGGGAATTTTTAATAGGTAATATTTTAAAATATTTACCTAAAAAATCTCTATAAAAATCTAATTCATGATATTTTTTAAATTTATTAAGTTTAAACCCTTTATAAATTTTAATAAATGCAATTCCACAGTCAATATTTGCTATTATTATTTTTTTTTTTGATTGTGTATCATAAATTTCAGCTATTAATTTCCAAACGTCACCTTTCCAAACATCTATTAACTGAGGAACTTTTTGCTCATAGTAACTTCTTGGCAAAACATCATGAATAATTATAATTCCATCTTTATTCAAACATTTTACTGAATTTATAAAATCTTTCCTTACTTGTTTATAAGTATGGTCTCCATCTATGAATATGACATCAAATAGTTTTTTATTATTTTTAAAAAAAATATCGCTTGTCATTCTATGAGTACCTCCTTTTTTGGGGTCAACTCCTATCTTATTCTCCATTTTCAAAGGAATAGAATTAAAAACGAAATTATTATCCACGCCTATTTCTAAATATTTGCACTTATCTAAATCAAATTTATTAAGCACTGAATTTATAAAAGCAATTCTATTATAAAAATTCACTTCGTGACTAAAAAAAAAATTATCTGAAAATTTTAAAAAATTTGAAAGTATTCTTTTGTACATTTTGAAAATTTCTACTAAAGTTTGAAAAAAAACTTTTATGCCAGCTATTATGCTTAACAAAATATAAATATATTACAATAGAAGTAAATGCATTACTTAATAGAGTTGCTGTAGCAGAGCCTGAAATTCCGTATTTAGGAACTAAAAGGTAATTTAAAAGAATATTTAATAATAAGGATAAAAAAAACGTAAAAGTGACTGCTTTTTCTTTATCTGTAATATTTAAAATTAAATTTAAAAACATAAAAGGGGAAATAATTAAATTACTTATTAGTAAGATTAAAACGATGTTTGAGGAATTTAAATAACCCGTTGAAAAAAAAATTTTTATAAACTGATCAAGAAAAAAATAGGATATGATTAAAGTTAAAAGAAAATAAATTACAAAAAACATTCTTAAAAAATTTATTTGCATCATTAATAAATTAAACTTTTTTTTAATAATTAGTTTTGAAATTTTCGTATAAAAAACAGCTAAGAAAGATTGAAGCGGTAGTAAAATCACATTTAATATTTGAAGACCGATAGAGTATTCAGCAATTAAATCTTTGTTAAAAAAATAATCAATAAATAAAATATCTAGTCTAGTATTTATAGAGATTAAAATGACACTTAGGCCAAAATAAAAGATCGAACTTAAATATTTATTAAAATTAAAAAAATTTTTTACACTGAAGTTTTTTATATTATTTAAAATTAATAAAATAGAAAAAAAAGAAACAATTAAATTAGAAAATATTAAAGATATAATTAAAAAATTAATACTAATAAAACTTAAATAAAAAAAAATTATTAAAACAAAAATTAATATTAAAAAATTTTTGATAAAAAATTCTAAAAAAATACCTTGTGACACTTTATCATAGGCTTGAAGAATTGAAGTAAATATAGAATTTAAAGAAGTCAAAAAAAATAAAACTAAAATAAGTGTATATAAATCTTTATTAATTGTTAAAAAATTAACTAAAATGAAACTAACTAATAATGTCATTATAGCAACAAATACAGTGCAAAATAAAATAAAATTAAAAATTTCTTTTTTATTTTCAGATAAATACTTAGGTAAATATCTAATTATAAGATGTTGGATTCCTAAATGTGAGAGTAGCAACACTAACGATTGAATGTTAATTATATAAAAATAAACTCCAATTTGCTCTTTACCTAAATGACGCGTAAGAAAAATAATTAAAAAAAATGAAAATATTTTTGAAAAAATATTTAAAAAAAAAACTAAACTGGTTGCAGAAAAAATATGTTTACTAATAAAATAATTGAACAATTTAATAAAATATTTGCTAGTTGCTTATTTTTTTTCCTAAACGAATTAAAAATAAAAACAAAATATCTTTTATTTTAGCATAAGATGTAACTTTTGTTAAAGGAAAAGGATAAAAATTTTCTTTATTAAAAATTAATTTGAACATTTTTTTATCCCAAAACTTTGAACGATAGTTGTATAATATTTTTGAATTAATAGTTTTTTTTGTGTATAAACTGACATCTCTGCCAGCATAAACATTTCTATCAATATTTTTGATCACATATTTTATATTAATTTCACTGTGGCCTGTGGCTAATATTTTATCTTCTATTTCTTTAACATTTCCAATATATGAAAAATGATAACCAGCATTTTTATATACTTTAAAAAAAGAATTTCTGATTATATCTTTTGATTTTGCCATAACCTTTGGAACCAAAGTTTCACTATTAAAATTTTTCCATAAGCCAATTATTGAACCTGGCCAATTACTTCTAAAAAAGTAATTTAAAAAATATCTAAATTCATTTTGCATACATAAATTTAATTTTTTTTGATATTTTATTTTTTTAATAATTTTTGATAAAATGCTTATTCTTGGTATTTCATCAGCATCAGAAAAAATTAAAATATCATTTGGTTTTAATGTCTTTACTAAATACTCATTAATCATCAGTCTTTGGGTTGTCTCTAAACAATGAGAAAAATTATTATGGGAAAAATGATTATAAGAAAACAATTTATTATAAATATTTAAATTTTTATTTAATAACTGATATTTTAAATCTTTATGATTAATAAAAAAGCTATCTATTTTAATATAAATAATTTTTTTTTTAAAATTTTTTAAAAGAAAATAACTGTTTTCCAAATTAAATTTTTTTAATTTTCCTTGAAAAGTTTGCGAGAATTCAAATATCAAAAAATAATCGACAAACTTATTTAAGTAATTTAATCTTAAACTTAAGATGTTAAATTCATTATTATATATAAAACAATCAAATATTTTACTCATAAATTCCAAATCTAATAAATCTTTTTAACTTCTCTTTAAAATTAATAGGATTTTTTAATCTTTCAAAATTTTTATTAAAACCAAACCACTTATGAAAAACAAATGGGTGACTTTTTTCTAAATGTAAAAAAGTGTACTCTCTCGAAAAATTATACGCGATCTTAATGGGTGAAAACTTTACCCCGTTTTTGACTAACAATTTTTTCTGTTGCTCACATAAGTAGCCATCTTCATGAAAATTACTTTTCACAGCTTCTTTCCATTTAAGACCTAACTTTGTTGGGAGTTCTAATAATTTTTTACTTCTTAATGAAACACTATTTCCCATAATAATTCGATTTATATTTTTAAAAAGAAATGACCCCTTAAAAATAGGAAATGGTGCGCCAATATAGTCATATTGAAGATATTTTTTGTTCCATGAATCAGGATTTATAACAAAACCATCCCAATGAATTAAAAGTATATGACTTGTTTTAATAAATTTATACAATTCAAAAATAATAAATTCACTCCAGTTTTTAATAGAGGTTAATTTTTTAATTTTTATAAATTTAATTTTAGGGTTTTTAATTAAAATTTTTTTGTGTGAAAAAAATAATATTTTACTAAACTCGCATTTTTTTAAACTATATTCTAATGCTTCTAATGTATCAGGTATTTTTGTTCCTGCGACTGCAACTAGGGTAACATTTTTAATCTTGATTTTCATACAATAATTCTAATAAATAAAAAACATTATTTTTTTTTTTATAAGATTAATATTAAATAAATATTTGATATTTAAACAAAGGTAATCTATTTTTTTCAATTCAAAACTAAGATATTAAATATCTGTCGAGACTCTAACTTATCATAAGAGTTTCTTTAGGAATATTCTTAATTTTCTTGTTAAATAATCTCCAATTATATAGGGAAATACGTTGTTAAATAAATAATGAATTAATGAAAACTTTATCTCTGAAAATGTTGGATTTATAAAAGATACATTTGTATTTCTATTTATAATTTGATTATTAAAATTAATAAAATTATTTAAATGGTTTCTATCTTTAATTCCTACAAAATATAAATCTCTTGTTACGCTATTTAAATAAAATTTATGTTTTAAAAATAAATCTTCAAAATTTATTTTTTTTGTAAAATCTTTTTTTTTAAATTCTTATAATAATTCCATTTAACCATTGAAGGGGGGGGAACTTGAGTTACTGGGCGTTTCGCTTTCAACTGTGCCATGCTCGGTTCTGCCTATTGTTGCGCATGTAAATACTACTACTCCGTCATTTTTGTTAAGACGTATCATTTGTAATAAATTTTCAATGTAATATGGATTATGCTCAAAACATTCGCAGGAAATGCACAGATCAAAGTCTTTATTTTCAATATCTATAACTTTTCCATCATAAACATGATCAACACATGGTCCATGGGCAATATCTAAGCCTAAATATTCTGATGTGTTGGTGAAAATATCTCTTAATGTTCCATTTACGTTGTAGGAACCTAGTTCTAAAACTGAAATTTTAGAGTTCTGAAAAAAAAATTCTTTAATTGATTTACAAAATTCAATCTGCTGAAAATGGGCCATTATTAATCAAAATAAATTTTTAAAAAATAAATATATTAAATACAATTGTAAAAATTTTTATAGCAACGTTAAATGCTTATAATTAAAAAAAATTTTTTATTTAAATTTTTTTGTAATTAACATTGTAATTTGTATCTAAAAATTTTTTCAGTGCATAAATCAAGCCAATTGAGCTATTAGTAACGGTAAGCTTAACGTGTTACCACGCTTCCACACCCGTCCTATCAACGTCGTAGTCT
>Ga0114973_10001215_pt1 | contig 19328 bp, 14 predicted proteins | sample M_140807_MF_Meta_FD_87025 | JGI IMG/M metagenome (GOLD analysis project Ga0114973, IMG submission 87025) | Freshwater microbial communities from Lake Montjoie, Canada to study carbon cycling - M_140807_MF_MetaG | ecosystem: Environmental > Aquatic > Freshwater > Lake | place: Lake Montjoie...
CGCTTGAGCACGCGACAGCTCATCAACCAAGTGTCGATCTCCGCAACTCCATTTTCAAAATGCAGGATCACCACGGAGATCAAACCGTGATCCCCAAATCGATCCCTCAACCGAACCGAGAAATGCCCATACTCAGGATTTTGAGAGATCGCCGTAAGCTCCGCCTCAGTCCGTCGCCGAGTCGTCACATTAAACTGGTTGCTCTTGGCTATCAGTTGAGTGATTCGAGGCAAATCCACCGATCGAAACGGCTGTACCTCTGCAACCATCTCCAAGGACGTCAAATAACTTTCCATGTCGGCACACTGACTCTCGATCCCCTTACGCTGTGCCTCAGCGTGGTACTGCTCTGAGCGTACCCCATCCTCTTTCGTTATCTGCCGGGGCTCGAAGAATCGGGAGTCCTGCAGCTGCGCGGTGTAGTCAGCTGGATCTGGACTCAACAACACCCGTCCGACCTCAGGGGTAAATTGCTGGACAATTTCGACCTCCGCCGGGTTGTCATCGACGAAGACAAAGCTGTCTAGTCCCAGACGCAGCTCGGCCGCCATCCTGCGCAAGTTTTCGGGCTTGGGTTCCCAATTCGCATAAAAGGCCACAAAATCCTCCCTCTTCAGAACCATTTCAGGGTGCTTTTGCAAAGGTTCCAAGGCCTTGGCTTCATCATTTTTACTGCACACAGCAAGCAAAACCCCTCGATCCTTAAGGGACTTGATGTATTTCTGGAAATCCTTGAACGCCTCTCCACGCGGAGAGGTATCGCCCAACTCAATTCCCTCTAGCCCGTCATCCCCAATCACCCCTCCCCACAGGGTATTATCTAAATCCAGCACTAAAACTTTTTTCATAGGGGACCGAACCTGAACCACCAATCGGGCCACCTCGGCCGCCAGCACAGACAGCAAGGCGGGCGATCCCGGCTGCTTGCTTTCAAACCAGCCCCGCCGATCCTCGGCTTTTTCCAAACCCAACCGCGCTTCCAGATATTCCCGGTCGCAGATTCGCACAAAAGCAGGAGCCGTCAGTCCTAGCTCAAGATTGACCGCTCGGCGGAATGTCCAATCGGTCGCCATGGTTCGATTGCGAAAAGAACCCCAATCCTGCCGACAGGGTAAAGGAAAGTTTACCAGAATAATCTCCGCTTGGGTTCGTTCATGGGCCTTGCGGCATAGCTCTAGGATTTCACGGGCGGACGTGGCCGCCATCTCACGGCCCAACGCACCATTTTCTTGAGCAAGTGTTGGCTTAATCAGCCGGTGGGCAGACGGGCAAAGAAGAATGAAATCCTGTTGCCCCGAATCGAGAATGCCGCCTGGCTCAAGGATTTCTGCCGTATAATTATCAAAAAGTCCTTCGGTAAAAAGGGGTCGTACCCCCTCCCCCAGTAAACGTACTTCAAGCAAATGCTTCCATGGGTGAAAGGTGCATGCGCCTAACAGCCCCATACGCACGATCGGCAGGTTGGAAACTTCTTGGGCAAATACTTTTTTAGCTAAGTTGGCCAGCATGAGGAGTTGATCGGCCTCTGTCACATGGGATGCCAGTTCTTGGAATTCGCGGAAAGCCCCTGCGTCACCCGTGCGCCCTTTTGCCGCCAAAAGACGGATTGCTTCATGGACAGACATTTCCATAGATGCTTTATATCAGAATATATTTTACCATCACCTCCTGAGTTACTTTGCCATAAGCCGCCCCACCCACCTTGAAAATTCTTCTCTACACCGACCTCACCATCCGCCCTGACCAGCTCTTCTGGCACCGCGACCTCGGACTTCTGACAAAAGCCTTCCGTGACCTCGGCCACAATGCCTACCTTGTCGTGCATCCTGCGACCGAACCTATTGCTACCCCCGCAGTACCGAACGAACTTGATCACCCTAGGGAGCAACACTGCGAAGCTCACCAAGGTTTACCGAGACTGAGCGTAGCAGGGCCGCATTCACCCCTTCCCACATTCGCACCTTCCCACATTCCCACATCTGCTGCCTACAACATCAATCATCCAACATCAAAAATTCTCGATGAACCAGTCCTCTGGGCCTCTACATCCCAAGTTCGAGATAAAGAATGGTGGAAGGTTCATCATCCCGATCTGGTCATCCTCGGTCTCTGGACCCGACCCAAGTATGACCCGATCCGCCGAGCCGCCCTTTCCGCCACACCTCAGGTTGTCGAACGCGCCGATAGCGACGGCATGCGCACCGCATCCTGTGGTCTCCCCGCATACGCCAAGCGCCGCTTCGACTACTTTCGCGACCACACCTACCGCTGGCCATCTCCACTCTCAATCCTTACCTCAATTTTCTACTCCTTCGCCTCCGTTCTCGCCACCCCCTGGATCGAATTCCGCCTAAGAAAAACCATGGAACTCCTGCCCTCCATCTTTGTCGAAACCCCTCATGCCACCAATCTTTGGAAATCCCTCGCCACCCGTCTCGGGGTCGATACCTCCAAAATCCAATGTGTTCCTCATCCCATTCAGACTGATATCTTCAAGTTCGACTCTGCTATCCAGAAAAAGAAACAGATCATCTCCGTTGGCCGTTGGGACTCCTACCAGAAGAACCTCCCCCTTCTCCTAAAAACTCTCCGCAACTTCTTAGAAAAAAATCCCTCCTGGACCTCTCTCGTTATCGGCTCAGGGCTTCCCAAAAAATCCCCCCACCCCAGAATCACCTTTCTGCCCCCTCTTTCGCCTCCCGATCTCGCCCGCCACATGCAGGAATCCAAAATCTTTTTCTTTTCCTCCCACTACGAAAGCTTTCTTATCGCAGGGGTCGAGGCTCTTTCCTGCGGCTGTGCCGTTGTTGGCCCCTCAGAAACTCCAGTCATTGGCAACGACTTGCTCCCTCCAAAAGATTCTTTTCTTGGCTCTACCTACCATCTCCTCACGCAAAAACTTCAGATCACTTCCGATTCCGAATCCCCTGCCGCCTCCCTGATGAAAAACGCCCGCCTCTCCTCCCCCACAACCCTCGCCCAACGTATTCTTCTCCCCTTTGCCTAGAATTATTGCCCAACCCCTCCGCAGCACCATCCAGCTCTTACCTCCAAAATCCCCTCTTTCGTCCGCCATCCATACCACAGCATTCCAGCAACTCCTAAACCATCCGTCGTCACGAAATCTTCGTCAATTTTGCACACTACGGATGGATCTGCCCGACGTAGTTATGCTTTAGGCTACAAAATCCTTTTCTATCCGCCAGCCTTCCCGCGTCTCAGCCTTTCATGCTCTCGCATTTTTCTTCCCAATCCTAGCTTTCTTAAGGGGCTCCTTAATTCCGATCGGTTGCTTGTCTATATATATGATTAATCGTTTCTAAATATCTTTCAGCAGTAAAGCCTTCGGCGATTCTTTCGTGGGCGTTACGAGAGAATCGCTTTAAAAGTTCTCGGTTTTTTGTCAGCTGAATCAATGCTTGGGCTAGACCTTCCACTATTTTTTTTGAGTGAGTCACTGGCACGGCAAAACCACACTCAGGTGTGACAATTTCACTTGGCGTGCTTGCCCGCACTACAATCGGCACTCCCCCAGCCAACATGGATTCCATGATGGAGATTGACGACCCCTCACGGAAGCTGGGCATGAGATAGATCTGGTGCGCACGCAAGGCCTCTCGGTATTCGCCGCCTCGAAATCCTTCATGGAACGTAACCTGCGAGGACAAATCTAATTCCTTCGCTTTTTTCTTTAAAAACCCTAGCTCCGGCCCCGTGCTCGCCACCGTATAGTAGATGATATGTCCACGATCTCGCGCCAGACGAAGAGCACGGAGGGCAAAATAAATGCCTTTTGATCCTATGCAGATTCCCCCGACAAAAGCCTTTAGGTCCCCATGATAATCTTTTTTCTTCAACAATTGGCGATACTCCTCAACCTCCGTTCTTGAGAAAGTGGACGCGTTTAGAATAAAAAGGCCGCTGTCTCGTCCGCTGGTGCGATGCACCAAATCTTTTGTTTCCCTGTTGACGCAGATGATCGCTGCCGCGTTTCGGCAGACTTCGCGGAATCTTGAGGTGCGGGCACAAACTATGTTTAAAATATTTCTACTCACCTCAAATATTGCGCCACTCAGAGAAGTCATCCCCAAGAGACTCCATGGATAACTGGCTGACCCTCCCATCGGTCCCCACACCAGTGGAATAGGCTGCCCGGTAAGAAGGGGCGCCAATCTCCATGTTGCGACCGTGACATGGTGGAGCAGATCGAAAGCTTCTTGTCGGAGATCTGTTTTCAGAAGTTTTGGCACGGTGTCCAGCCATTCTCGGTAAAGCTTCCAGCTCTGTAGGCGGGCTAACATTCGGTTTGGATGCCACTTAAATATTTCACCAGCAAAAACAAATTCCACATCTTCAGAAATATCCCCTTTTTTCTGCGCTCTAGTAATCGCCTCCTGATTGCAAACGTGCGTCAACACCCAGACCTTATGCTTTTGCGACAGGATCTTTGTTGCTTTCCACCCGACCATCGACTCCGAGCCCTGTTCCGGATTACAACTAAAGGCAATCAGTAGTATTTTCATGTGCTTTGGCAAGTTTGCCTACACGCCTAAGAGTTCCTCGTTTTATAAAGAATGCGAGCCTGTTTCTTTGGCAATGCCAGGCTGGATTCTTTAGAGTCCAGTGTGCTTGTCTCTTCCGTTATTTAGTTAAGAATTACTCTATGGATTTTGACCGATGGTTTAATCCCGCAACGCGCACGGGAAGGTTCTGTCGAACCCTAGCCAGCTCCTATGTTCTCTTGGGCTCAGCTACCGTCTATTCACTTTTGACTGTCCCCATGGTTCTGCATTTTGCCAATGCTTCCCGCCTCGGTCTTTGGGTTCTCATCACGCAGATGGGCACATATCTCACCGTCATCGATGCTGGCCTATCCGCTTCCTCGATTCGCCAGTTCGTCGGTCCTTTGACCCGCCAAGACATGCCTGCGCTGGCTACACGGTTTCAGGGCACCCTCTTTATTTCCGTACTGCAGGGCCTTTTTATTATTCTAGTTGGGGTTGCCGCACACCCTCTTGCTTTTGTCCTTAAAATACCCCCACAGGATCAGGTTCTTTTCCAACAACTTTTTGTCGCCCAGTGTTTCCTTGTGGGCGTGGGGTTTCCCATCCGGCCCTTCAGCTCTATTCTACTGGCTCGCCAGTCTTTTGAATTGAACTATCTCGTCAGCGCCGCTTCGATCTTATTTGCCATCGGGCTTGCTTGGCTTGGTTTTCAGGCAGGCTTCGGCCTCTGGAGTTTGTTGGCGGGGAATCTACTCCAATTAATCTCCTCTTCTATCACCTCCCTTTTGGGAGTTCGCTCTTTGGGATATTTTCCCTTTCTTTTCCATTCTTGGCGTGTTTCCTTCCGGGAGATTCGTTCCCTTATCTCGGAAAGCCTATCCTTTGCCAGTAATCCGATTTTATCAGTCTGCTCCGGCCTCCTTCAATCCACCGTCTTGAGCCGTTGTTTTGGACTGGAAGGAGTTGCCCTTTGGAATGTGGGCGCCAAGGCGGTCGTCGTCCTTTGTCAGGTTCTTTCCAAGTTTTTCGAAAGCTCTTTTGGCGGTCTGAGCGAGCTTTGGGAGCAAAACCTGCGCGAACAGATGCTCCGCCGTTTTATCTCGATTTTTGTAGCGACCGTCTCAGCGTCAATAGTTTTGGGTTGTGCCGTGCTTCTTTTTAACGATGCCTTCATCAGAATCTGGACAAGGGGAATTCTCCAATGGCCCTACATCTGCACGGTCGGGATGGCTATTTTTCTAGTCACCACCACTATCTCAAAGGGACTTTCCGAGCAGGTAAAAATTCTTCTGATCTGGAGATGGATACGGATAGGACCGATCTTGGACTTCGGGTCACTGCTAGTTGGCCTTGCCCTCGTCCTTATTTGGCCGGTTTTGCCCTTGTTTATCTTTGTTCTAGCGCTCGCGCCTGTTTTTGGTTCTATCATCGTAAATACGATTGCCATCAGGAATACCTTCGGTGGCTCTGTTTGGCGGTTTGTGCGGGCAAAATAAGTTTTGCATCCTCTCGCTAGCAGTCGTAGGACTCGCCTTGCACTGGTACTTCCGCCGCTTCGCGACTTGCCGACCACCCCAATCAGTTGGGATTAAATGCCCTAGCATGCGCCTCCAAGGAGGGTTGCCAGGTGAAACTTCTGGCTCGCAAGACTCCAGCGCGGATCGTGTCTGCATTTTGGAATCGCTCTAACGCCTCTCTCAGTTTCTCTTCCACCTTCTCGGGTGTGGCTGGATTTGCGTAGCCAACGCAATCTCCCCCCACCTCTTGTTCGGCCTCCCCTGCCAGACAAATCACCTGCGCCCCTAAAGCGAGCGCCTCAAGAATTGGAAATCCAAACCCCTCAAAATAAGACAGGTACAGTAAAACATGCGATGTCTGGTACAACTCCAGAAGCTGTGGCCTCGAAAGTCTGCCCACACAACGCAGAAACGGCGGCACAAAGCCTAACACGCTTTGGGCGCGGGCCTTTACCTTGTCTTCCAATCCAGTCACCACCAACTCCACTGGCGTTGCCCTGCTGATCCGTTCACAGGCCAACAGAGCCAGGTCGAATCTCTTTCTTTCATTTTCTCCAGCTAAGAACACGCATCGCATCAAATCTCTGGGTTTCCCGGAAAATGGAAAATCCATCTTTTCGGATAACTCTCGAACTTCGTCAGGTAGTCCATGCCTCGCTGTTACGATTTTTTTTTGGGCCCAAGGAAATCTCTTCACCACTCCTCGGGTGGTTGTTTCGGATATGGAAAGGATCGTTTTTGATCTCAGCAGGACGTTGCCGAGACACCCGGACAAATACAGGCATGACCGGAGGGACATTCCGTCCCCACCCAGCCTTAAAAACCCATAGTCATGTATGGTGGCGACGAATGGCATGCAGGGAAGCCACGGGACGATCTGAAACGGAAACCATGCCAATTCACAACCCCACTTCTTTTGCAGATGTTGCAGGGCTGTATTTCTCCAAATGAATGGTCCATCCTTGGAAAGATAAAACTCCGTCCCCGTTGGCAATTCCCGTATGCATTCCTGGGCGATCTCTTTCCCAAAACACACTGCCCCTAGTCCGTCCTGCGCATGCAGCCCCCGCAGGATATGTTTTATGTAAAGAGCCACCCCGCTGTCCCGGTACTCGGTGCAAAGCCGAGTCGCCTCAACCGCAAGGATTGGTGTTTTTTTCATGTTCTAAAGGGTCTCCCTTTCCTAGCCTATCCTATGGGCTGGACGCAAACCGCTGGACAAATTCGGCACATTATCCGTTGTGTCCCCAGTTTTTTATGGAAGATGGAACTGCGCCTTCGTGGTGTCCAAATGTCTTCACCCATCCTACTTTTCGGTCATCCTATCTGCAGCCGTTCTTCCAGTTCCTCTATCGTCCTCGGCCGTCGCGTGACTCTCGATAGCTCTATCGCCAACCCCCTGGGTTGCTCCTCCCCGTGCGTCCTTCGCACCTTAACTCCCAACGCCAAGCTCCACTTAGGAGACGGCGTGGGCCTTAGTAGCTCAGTCATTGTTGCCGCTCTCTCCATCGAGATTGGCGCTGGCACAATTCTTGGAGCTGGCTCCATAGTTTTGGATACCGACTTTCATAACCTCGGCCCCGGATTCTCTTGGCTCAACGAATACTCCAAAGTATCCAAACCAGTGAAAATTGGCCGTGGCTGCTTTATTGGAGCTCGCTCCATTATTCTCAAAGGCGTCACCCTAGGTGACCGCGTCATCATCGGCGCCGGCTCCGTAGTTACCAAAGATGTCCCTGCCTACACCATCGCCGCAGGTAACCCAGCCCGTATCGTCGGCTCCATCCCCAATCCCTCGTAATCTTCTCCGCCTCCACTCTGGCTTCAACTTAATCTAAAACTTACTCAACCCGCTTTCTGGTTCAGCCTTCGTTAAGCATAGGCACTCCGCTTCCCAGGTAAAATCCGATTGGCCCCAACCACGACTGCCCCCGCAGGCACATCTTTGGTTACCACCGCATTAGCCCCAATGGTTGCCCCCGCTCCTACCTTAAGTTTGCCCAAAATCTTTGCACCCGCCCCCAAATACACTCCGTCCCCGACATCTGGCATATTTCCTATCTCCAAATCCCTACCCCCCAGCGTCACCTGATGCCCAATCACCACATTTTCTCCTAACCGCACACCAAGCCCTACGACAATGCCCTGAGGGTGTGGCAAAAAAGTGCTATCAGGAAGAGGGATACAAAACTCACACCCAGCAAAAAAGGTGAGCAGTCGTGCCAAAGGATTTTTGCGTTTTCTAGAAGCACAAATTAGCAACCGCGCGAGCTTGCCGTTTCGAATATGTGGATTTTTTGGATGTGCGGACATGTTCACAACCTGTCTTTTCTTGAACAATTTACACAATACAAGAAAGTGCTATTAAGGCCATTAGGATCCATACCTCTCATGGGGCCGTTGCCACGCCAATAATTCAAAAATGCAAAATCTCACCGCCCAAAAACTCATGCTTGGCCTCATTACTCTGGGCTTTTTTATTGCCGCCCCATGGATTACGTCAGAGTCGATTGGGGGAAATTTTACCCCTCTATTGTTACTAGCCGGTATCGGTGGTGCTCTTATTTTTCTTTTTGCCTTAGGCGATCGTTGTTGGATGGCCATCCCTCTTTGCCTTTCCATGGAGGGATCTCTTAACTTTCTACCGATCAACTTTTCCATGCCTGAGCTAGCTGTAATTTTAGTATTAATTTACATTTTGATTCAAATCGTTATGGGTCGCCAGATAAAGTGGACGTTGGGGCCTGCCACCTTCTGGGTTCCTCTTTCTGGGCTGATCATCGTTTTGCTCTACCACTGGGTGACTTCTAAAGGCGGGATCCGCTTGTTTGGTGGAACCTCATGGGGTGGCAGAAAATATTTCACCATCCTTACGGCCTTTCTCACGCTTCCTCTCATCGCCTCCTTTTCAGGCGCGTCTTGGCAGGACTTTACTAGGGTTCCTTTTCTGTATTTCTTGGGAACTTTCGTCGATCTCGTTCCCAATACGTTATCCACTGTTCTGCCTGCGACGGCTCCCTTTATTTACAGGGTTTATAGCGCGGTGAATTACTCGGGTTACGGCCAGTCTCTCGCTGGGAATTTCGGAGAGGAGGCGGGGATTACCCGGTTTTATAGCTTCGCCCGACTTGGCCTTGCTTTCGGTCTTCTTATCTTGTGCTATGTGCCTCTGCGAGTCTGGCTGAGTCCAGCCCGTCTTTGGGTTGCGCCATCGTTACTTCTTGGATTTCTTAGTTGCGCTTTTAGCGGTTTTCGTAGCTTTGTTTTTAACTACTTTCTAGCGGTATCGGCCGCCTTGTTCGCGGCAGGTAGATTAAGATCGCTTCTTTTCCTCCCCTTGATTTTGGCTGGGGCACTGGCCGTCGCGTTTAGCCATGGGGTTTTGGTCGAGTATCCGGCTGGTGTCCAGCGAGCCCTTTCTTTCTTGCCAGGAAAATGGGACTCCAAGGCAATAGAAGAGTCCGAAGGTTCTAACAAATGGCGTAAGCGGATCCGTGAATTATTCTTTGCCGAATATTTCCAAAAAGCCCCTTGGTTAGGCACTGGATATAACTTCAATCCAGATTTAGCCAAGCGCTCCTCTGAAATTTATCTCCGCGCCGCTGCTGACATGTCAACCGACCAATATGCGGATGCTCGAGGATTTATTGAGATGAAACAGCCCCACGAGGGGGATGTCCATGCCCTTGTTGTCTCGGGAATTGTGGGTACTGCCTTTTTTATCGCATTCTGTCTAAGTCTGAATATTTACTCATTTCGCTCCGTTATTCAAACTCCCATCTCTCAGTTGTCCCCTGTCCAGATTTGGGCGCTTGCTCTTATCGTTCAACAAAGTTTGTCTTTTTTTATCGTCTTCGGAGATTTATCCATCACCCTATCACAGCTTTGTCCAATCGCCGCAATTCTGGCTGCCAGCCAGAAGCTCCGCCCCAAGGTAACTCAACTTCCTCGTGCACCTATTCCCTTCCCTTCGGGCAACCCTTCTTAGCTCAGTGAGCTCTTGGTGTCTGAGCGAAGGAGGGCCACATTTTTACAACCCTTCGAAACTCCTCCGCAAAGCGGGTTAAGAGCGTAGTAGGGTCACCTCCCGACAATCCAACACCCAAAATAAGAATTATCAAAGGTTCGTTCCTGTCTCTTGGTTCCTACTTGTTCCTAGTAAGCCGATCCCACCAAAGCGGACTCGCCCTGATGGCCTTAAACTCGGTCCGCTCGCCTATTGCTTTTCCTACGTAAATCGCATATTTCATCGCTGTCGGCCAATATTGCCCCTCTAGGAACCTTCGCGATCGGTGGGTGAATTTCCACAATGGCTTTAAAGCTTTCATCCATTTCGGTGCTGCTTCGCGAAGTTCCCTTGCTTCACGCCGTGCATTTGGTGAAAGATTCATGTTGGCGCCAGTATCTGTAAAAGACGTCGTGATTACAGAAACCCTCTGAATCTTTGTTCCTTCTTTCAGCCTGGCTAGTACCCATACCGCATCCGCCAAATCTCGATAAGCCACATCAAACCACGCCGCGCGCTTGATCAGAAATTCTCTGCGAAAGAACATCGCTGCTGTAAAGTTGGGCAGATGACAAGTCATAACATGTGAGTACGAAAGATGACACGCCATACGCCGTGCAATCAGTTTTCCCTGTGGGCCTACAATCGCCACCCCACCAAACGCGACTTCTGCTTGTGCTTCGCTTTTAAATACCGTTCGAAGCAGTTCCAAGGCTCCAACCAAATACTGCTCATCGCAGTTTAAGTAAGCGCAGATCTTTCCTGTGCCCTTTTTCAATCCCTTATTCACCGCGTCATACATCCCGCTGTCCTTCTCCTTAAAGATTCGCAGGGTGTAACCGTGGTCGGTACGAATGTGTAGAAGCTCGAAGGCTTGAAGGTTCGACACCTGCTCCCCGCCGTACTGCCTTAAAAGTTGCTCACCCATCTTCTTCGCAAACTCCTCGATCCCAGGACTCCCCGCATCCTGTACAATATGCTCTACGCTTAACCGCTTCCCCAGACTTTCGGGCCCGCGTACATTCCCACTTTCACACATTCCCACATTCTCAATGCCTTTAGTTCCCTGATCCGCCACCGACGCGATACAGCAACCCAAATAGTCGAGCTGCTTGAAGCTGGGGGTGATGATGGTGAAATCCATACTGTTGTTTGAATGTTTGAAAGTGGGAATGTCAGAATGTTAACGCCGAAGATGTCGGCTGAAAGCCGCGATTCTTTGGGAAAGCGCTTCGCTCTGCGCCCGTAGTTGTGATCCCCTTGTTTGCGAAAGAACTCCGATATCCTCACTGGCATAGCTCATTGAGCGAACTTCTCCGCACGATCCTTTTGCCAGATCCAGAAAATGGGCAAAGTCTTTGGGGGTTCGCCTCTCAAATCCCTCCGCAATATTGTTCATCACCGAAAGAGCCGCCCGCCTGCTCTGATACCGGAATGCAAACTCCCGACACTCTTTGAACTCACCCCAAATAACGCGGTGCAACTCTCTCGCTTCCTGCCAAATCTCCAACTCCTCAAACCTCCTCGCCAACGCCATTTCCTACCCTAGCACTTCACCTGGCCTTTCGCACCTTCTTACATTCTCACTTTCACACCTCTCCACACTCCCCCACCCCCAACACCTTCTAACTTTCTCACTGTCTCACCTTCGTACTCCCCCTCGCTCTTACTCCTTTATTCATTCCTCAAAGCCCATAAGCTAACGGAATGCGCCGCCTCCGCATTCTCCAAATCTTCAGCCGTTATATTCATTTTGGCGGAGAGGAAAGTTCCGTATTTCGAATTGGCGACGCCCTCCAAGACAAGCACGATGTAGAATATTTTATTGGTTCAACCAAAGAATTTTTGGGGTCAGACATACAATCAAAAATCCGCGCTCCCTTCTACGCTTACCACAATCTGCCCATTGCCCAACGGCTTCGTAAATATCAAGAGATCGGTAAATTTGATCTTTGGCAGATCCATAACGTCCTTCCCGCTCTCTCCCCTTCCGTCTATCAGACCGCCTTTAATCTCAAGGTGCCCATCGTTCACTACCTCCACAACTATCGGATGGGTTGCACGAACGGTTTTTTCCTAAACCACGGCCAACCGTGCGAACGTTGTCTGGGTGGCAACTTCTGGCCTGCCTTCCAGACCGCTTGCTGGCGAAATAGCCACTTTATCAGTGGTTTCATGGGGCTTATCCTCCGCCGTATCCGCTCCATCGGTACGCTCCACAAAGTTGCTGCTTGGGTGGCTCTGAGCCAAGCACAACGGGCCAAGCATGTTGAGATTGGAATACCCAAGGATCACATTCATGTTGTACCGCATTTTTATGAGCCAAAAGGTGATGCGATCCCCCCTTGTCCAAACGGAAATGTGCTGTTTCTGGGTCGCCTGTCGCCGGAGAAGGGGGTCGACCACCTTTTGCGCGCTTGGAAGCTAGTCCGGTCGAAAGGGAGAAAATTAATCATTGCTGGAGACGGACCTGAAAAGGAGCGGCTTCAAAACCAGGCTAATCAACTTGGATTGGCCGACGTCGAATTTGTGGGATTCCTAAATCGTGAACAGCAACGTGCTGTGTGGGCCAAAACTTCTTTTTCTGTAATTCCTTCCATCTGGAGCGAGCCTTTTCCCCTTACCTTCTTGGAGGCTTGGACACAGGACAGAACCTTTGTGGCAAACCGCCTCGGCGCAATGGCTGAAGTCGTGACTGAGGGTAAAGATGGTATTTTAGCTGAACCTTTTTCTGCGGAATCCATGTCTTCCAAAATACAGCACCTGATTAACCAGCCTGAACTTTGCACAATGATGGGTTCAGCTGGCAAGGGACGCATTCTAAATGAATTCAATCGCACTCTTTGGCTTTCTCGTATCGAGTCGGTTTATGAGAAGGTCGTGCCCGCTTAATCTCCACACTACATGAATACGATATTTTCCTCCTCTTATGCTGTCTGGTTCAAGAGATCTCTTCCCCTTCTCTTTTTTGGGCTTGTTCTGGGACTTGAGTTATGTACGACTAGGTTCTTTGGGCACCAAACTCTCGCTCCGCTGTTGTCGATTCTTTCTCTCTCTATTCTAGCCCTCTACTGCTCTTCGCGCCTTCTACTGATCACAACTCCACTTTTTATGCTACTCAGCTACCTACTCATTCGTGAGCACTCCGACTATCCCCTCGTTCGCGCATTTACCGTCCTTTTTGGCGGAATCCTTGCTGTCTGGGTCAGTTCCTCCCGCCAGAGACTCCAACGTCAGCAGTCCGAGATCGAGACCATCGTGAATCTTATTCCTATTCCCTGGCTCCTTGCAGACTCGTCTGGAAATCTGCTTCGAATCAGTCCTGAGCTTCAAAAACTTCTGGGCCCTTCCCATTCCAACCTCATCAACACCTCATTCTTCGCGCTCTTTTCCACCGCTCAAAACCGCGGCGAGTTCATCCGCCTCTTCCTAGACACTGCCGATAGCTCCGTCGCACACACGGGGCTTCACCTTTCCCTCGCGAAAACACCCCATACCCATTTCATCGCCGCTCTCTCCTCCCTCCCCTCCCCCGACACCAACTCCGTCCTCATCATTCTCGACCCCAAGCCGACCTAAATCCAACCCCCCACCACATTTCGACATTATGCATAAAGTCATAGTGTTCCCCGCCTCTCCCCAAGTCCTCTCGAGGCTTAGCGTCCGCGGTGCAGGCAATCCTCATTCGAGTCAAAAATCATACTCCCCCCTTACCCAACTTCCCTCATCTCCCTAGTTACAATTCTTACCGCCATTCTCGCGAGCGTGGCTAACTGGCTTTAGCCTAAATCCAAGATCGTTTCTTAGACGCGCGTAGATTTCTTCAACATTTGCCTATGCCCTGTCTACACTGCATGAGGGTCGCTTTTCTCCCGCTAGTTGGGCGATACCAATGCGGAGCGAACCTGCTTTGTAATGACGCATAGTCGGTTATATTGGTTTTCGATCCCGCACGTCACATCAAGTCGTGGTTTTTCTCACATATTGCGTGGTAAGGTGCTAATTCGATGCGAAGCCTACAATAGCCAAAATAGCCACGAGAAGAATCCAGCTCGCCTTGTCCCTCATGGCATAAAGAACCGGGTCTTCACTCAGCTCTCCTCTCGCTGTTACTATCCATATCTTGGAAACCCAAATAAGTAAAAGCGGGCAGACGAGTAACAGCAACTGTGGTTTTTTATAAAGATTCGCCACTTCGGAACTATTTACAAAGAGGGCCGCCACAAGGACCGCTAAAACGCCGGAGGAAATTCCAAGCTGAGATAGCGTGCCCAGATCGCCGACAAAATAGCCCCTACCAAGAGCCGTAGCCCTCATTTCGTGCCTTACTCCAATTAACTCACTCACCCTTTTTGCGCAACCAAGACTGAAAAAAATGAAAATCCCGAACCCCAGAAGCCATGTGCTACAGACAATATTAGCAGCCGCTCCTCCTGCCATAATTCTTAGCGTGTAAAACGCTGCCAGCATAACAATGTCAAATCCGGGCTTTTTCTTTGCAAAAATATTATATATCTGTGTCAGCGCCAGATAGGCCACCCCCCACGCGAGAAATTCCCGCCCCAAGAAAACGGCTAATCCCAGACCAAGCAGCAAACAAATGGCCCCTGTCTGCAGGGCTTCTGGGATTGTCATTTCCCCAGACGCCAATGGCCTAGCGTTTTTTTTGCGATGCTTGCGGTCCGAGTCGAGATCGAGGATATCGTTCGAGAGATAGACTGAGGTGGAAAAAAAACAAAAAGCCACAAAAGCAATCAGACTTTCAAGGACTTTCTCGGCATTCATAAGTTGATGGCCAGCCAGAAGTGGGACAAATATCAATATGTTTTTGATCCATTGGTGCGGCCGTGCCGCATCCCACCAAGACCGAATGAGCGGAGGTCGCGGCGCAAGAATCTTTAATAGTGGATTGGCTCGCAAAGCCTTCCGGACGAGCGCTGGCCTAGCCCCGACAATCCAACCCATGCGGCATGCGCGAAATGTTTCGAGGTCGTTCGAGCTGTCACCGATATAATCGAAACCACGCAAGCCCCAGCTTTCCGTCAAGATCTCAGCCTTGTATTTCGTTAAATTCTTTTGGGGCGTACTTCCGCGATGCCCCCCCTCATCTAAATTCAAGTGGGCTGCCACTTGTAGAACCAGATTATGTGGTGCGCCGGAATAAATCAGAACTTTTCTTTTCTTTTTTTGAGCTACTCTAACTATTTTCAGCACCTCCTCGCGGTATGGTAAGTCTCGGACTTCGTGCCTGGTTTTTTGCTGGAGCCAGTTTTTAAGCGTCCCCCGCCCATGGGTAGCCTGCAAGAAAAGTCCGAGCATGCTTTTAGGCTGAGCCATTAAAACCTTCCGCAAGGCCTCCCACGAGGTGTCGGTTTTGATAAGGGAGTGATCGAGATCAATGATGAGAGGGATATTCATAATGCCTTAAATGGTCACGGCTATGGCCTACAAGACGGCGGCACATCGTGGAATATTTGCATTCTGACCTTTTGTACTAGCAATCTAGAAATAAAGCCTTTAGGAATTATAGCAAAGTGATTTTTGATAGGTACCGTTTTGCTATTCTTGCATATTTGTCTCTCGTTGTTGTTACCATTGGTCAGGCGATTGGTCCTGTCATGCACGAAACGGACCAAGCGGCCCTTCTCAGTGGCGCTTGGAAACTTGCCCAAGGATCATCTCCCATTTGGAATGCGGATTTTTACAATTATGACAAGCAGTATGTCTGCTACTGGATTTTGGCGTTTCTTTTTGCTGTCTTCCCAAAGTGTGATCCAGTCCTGATTGGCAACATCACATCATTTGCTTTTTATTTTTTACCCCTATTTTACCTGCTTTTCAGGAATGCGACCTCTCGCTTCGTGATTATCTGGATCCTTCCAGGTCTTTTTCTCACCCCACTGCTTTGGCAGCATTCTCCTTTTCTTGCGTCTAATTTCATCTCTTCGGGGCTTATTTTTATGGGGCTGGGCTTTTGGAGGCCCGGTCGTTATGTGCGCCAGTTTGTTGCCTCAATTTTCTTTGGCTTGGCTGTGGGCGCCCGTGCCGATGCAATTGCCATTTTACCATTTATTACTTTAAGTCTTCTTCCGCGTAGAAACTGGGAAAAGCTTTTCTTTTTAAAGTGCTTTTTGTTGCCCCTGATTATGGGGTTTTCTTTCTTTATTTTCGGAAGAGTGCTGGCCACCCCCACAACTGATGTCTGTACTCTATCTTTCAACCCAAAGATCTTTTTTGCTTTTACCATTTTTGGCTTGGGTTTCGCGGCTCTCATCTATTGCCTTCTTATGATCCGTCTTTTTGTTATCTTTTTACATCGAAGCCTTTTTCAGCGTGGATTCTTTTATTTTCTCCTTTTCCTTTCGGCTCTTCCTATTGCCATTTTTTATAGCCTTCAACTTTTCTCGACCCGTCATTTAACTCTTCTTTTGACACTCGCATTGGTTTTTTCTTTTTCTTTAAGGGGAGGTCTAATCTTTAAGAAAACACTTAGTTTCATGCCTTTTTGCGCAACCCGTCTTCTTTTTAGCTCTTTATTTATTGCATTTGCTGTCGCGCCGGTTTTCGTTGGTCTCAAACTGCCCTCCCCTTCTTGTCCCTCTTTTACCATTGGGCCAGGTACGAGTTTCCCAACTGCAGACGGAGTTCTCTCTATGGGCGGATACTTGCCCAGGCTCCTTTCAAACAAATCAAGCAACTACCATCACGACCAGAATCACCCCATCTGGATTGCCTCCAAATATGCTTCCTACTTGCCTGGGCCAGAGGGATCCATCCGCTTCTTATACACCCCGCTCTTCCGCTATTACGAACTGGCCTGTGTTTTGAGAAATCTCCCCTATTCTCGTGATCTGGTTGGTTCAAAATCTGGATTTTATATGGACTCGCGTAGCCTGCGCAGGGTTGCTCCCGGCGACCGCAACCAAACCTTTGCTTGGATTTTAGACATTTTGCGCCGATGCCATATTTTCCCCGTTCCCAATGGGGGAGACGGTGATTACAAAATGTTGTTTATTGGCTCTAGCGGTTCAGCTCCTGATAACTCCAAGTTGTTGTGTTTGGTTTCCATTTTCGCTGGAAACGACTTTCGTTTCATAGGAGGCAGCAGGGTTTTTGATCTCCAGCAGTTTCTCGGACTTCAGTCTGTGCTTATCTCCCCAAAGCCGTTTATTTTATTCTGTCAGGATAACCAACCACGCACTATTACGTCTAAATTTCAGGATGGTTTCTACATTGTTTCTATATCTGGATTAGAGAGTCTTACGATGCGGTTTCTTTCAGTCTCCTCGGATTCCCCGGCACCACCTGAGCTTTATGTTTCCTCCTTTCCTTATTATATGGACATCAAAAAATACTGAGCTGCCCTCCCTATCCGCCTTTTTTTATAGACCCCTAGCGCTGCACACAATTTGCCCACACTTCGACATCATGCATAAAGACATAATGTTGAACCTAGCTGGTTTATCCTTTTCTTGGGCTCTCCGATTTTGCGTGAACGGGCCCCTGCCTAAGGGGTATCCATATTTTCGTAAGCCCGCATCTTTCGGCGTTTTGCATCGTTTAATCTTCTATTTGCGAAATACAGTTACTCCATTTGGTGACCATTCTTAAAGGGGCCGGCAATCCCCGCCGATTACGAATCCTTGTCCTGCCCTCCCTAACACTTCATCTATGCCTCGAACAGATCCACCAGTGCACTGGGAGAAGTTTGCCTACGATAGCCGGGCATGTACAACGACCTCCCCTTGCAGGTCTAATTCGAAAACGATGCCGCGGACGAGAGGTTCAGCATGCTTTTTTTCCTTCGTGCCAAAGAGTCCTTATTTTTCTGTCTGGCCTGATTCTGGGCTAATCGCTTCCTGCCCGTTTAATTTTTACCCACAAATCGCAATATATTGTTTTTTGTTATTATCTAATCGGCAGCCGCGAGTGCCAGATAGGACTCCCCCAACTTGCTGGAAAATGTTGCCGTTTGCCCAAATCCCCTTTTCTGAAAATATCATAGCTCACTCTTTTCGGAAAATATTTGCCTTCAATTAGTTTTCGAATCCGATGCGCCGCCCTCCATGCGAATGCTTTGCTTCTTATGTGCGGGGGTAAACGGCGCCGAATTACATCTGCTTCAGCCAATCCCTCTTTTTTCACACCCTGGTTCGTCTCCTGTTCGACAAACACACCGATAAAATCAGCCATCATTCCCATCTTTGTTCCTCTTTTTAATCTTTCGATTGTCCAGACCGCATCAGCACAAGCCCTGTACTGTGCGTCAAAATAAGCTTTCTCTCCTTCCATCATGTCTCTTCTGAAAAAAGTCGCACAGGTGAAGTTGGGCAGATGGGATGTTGCTACATGTTGCCAAAACATTTTTACAGGCCGCTGGGCCGTTACCAGGTCGCCTTTTTCATCCACGACGAGAAACCCCCCATATAAAATGTCGATTGCTGACTGTTTTTTAAGCTCATCTAACACCTTGGCCAATGCCCCAGCCAAATACTGCTCGTCACAATTTAAGTACGCACAAATTCTTCCAGCCCCCTTTTTGAGTCCCTTATTAATGGCGTCGTACATGCCTGAGTCGGTCTCCGAGATCATGACTCTGCGATAGTTTGGCCGGTCAGGCCACCGTTTGCTCATTGTTTCTGCAAATTCTTTAAATTTGGCTGATCCTCCATCTTGAACAATGTGCTCAATCGAGATCCCTTGCTGATCTGCCACTGAAGCGATGCAACACTCCAGATGCTCCAGTTGCCCCAAGCTCGGTGTCACAATCGTAAAATCCATATACAAACTTTACCTCCCCCCTGTCCCCCTTCGCACCCACGAACTTTCGACCATCCCCTGCCATCCCTTGTTTCCAAAACCCTTTCCTCCCAATCGATACGCCTTATCATCGCGCTATGCGTTCCTCCTTTGTCCTGCTTCTCCTCATTTGCCCCTTTTTGCAAACGGGACACTCTGCCCCGCCTCTCGTACTACCACTCAATCCCTCTTATCAGGACCAATATGGTCTCTTTGGGGGGTACTCTTGCACCTTCGACGATGAACTGATGCTCGAGTCGATGACCGCCTCCGCCAGCATGAATGTTCTCAAAAAGACCGAGGCCGCCATGGAAAATCTTCGCCGACTCACCGATCCTCTTGTTATGGCCAAACTCAGCGCCCCTGCTGGAATGCAGAGAAATCTTCTCCTTACCCTGTACTGGCTGGCCGAAGCCGATATGGCGGGTGCCGATGTGGAACAGGTTCTTCAGGAAATCTCCCGCCGAGGCCGCGATCAGGCCACCCCAGCCGACTCCACCA
>Ga0114973_10001216_pt1 | contig 19326 bp, 19 predicted proteins | sample M_140807_MF_Meta_FD_87025 | JGI IMG/M metagenome (GOLD analysis project Ga0114973, IMG submission 87025) | Freshwater microbial communities from Lake Montjoie, Canada to study carbon cycling - M_140807_MF_MetaG | ecosystem: Environmental > Aquatic > Freshwater > Lake | place: Lake Montjoie...
GCTAGCTGCATTTATTATCGAGATTATATTTATTAATTTGCTTTTCATTTAGTATTGGAAAGAATTTGAATTTTATATATTAACCTTTTACACTTTTTTTATAAATTATGAAAAAGTGTAAAAGGTTAATAAAAAAATGTAAAATCAATAGCATACACAGAAATATTATTTACACGATATTATTGAGCGAGCCGTTTGTATTCAATAGTGAACTAAATCGTATCTTTGGATATGGATAAAACGTCTCTACACACATCACCGAGTTGTTTAAATTTCTCTGTCGCTTCTTTGACACAACCAGCGTTTTTGTCTGGATGAAAAATTAATGCTTGTTTTAGATAGTCACTTTTTGTATCACACTTTATCGGATTTTTATTGTTGCTAGGACAATCGTTGGTGTCTTCAGCCATTGTATGTTCAGTTGGTCTTGGTGTTGGTATTGGCGTTGGCGTTGGTGTTGGCGTTGGTTTTGGTTGTGCGGATTGTTTGCTTTCATATTCGGATTTAGCTTTTTCCCATGCTTTCTTATACGCATCATGAATAGCATTTGCTTGTTCCATGTCACTCTTACCTAAATTTTCTGCTTTTTTTCGAGCAGAAATAAATTGTTTCAATAGTTCCTCGCCATCAAACAAATATGGTACACTACTCATAGTATTTATCTCATTCGGCTCAAAAACCATACTTGCTGGTGGTTTAGAAAAAAAGCGTTTTAATCTATCCATTATTGAAATTACCTGATCATGAGAACCAATAAAACGTCCGCCATATTTTTTTGATTTTCGGTTTATGAATCTTCTTTTTTTCAGTGTTTTTCTTTTTTTAGTGTTTTGTGTTTTTCTATTGGGCTTTTTAAATACCATAATATAATATAAAATTATTTTTTCTTTTTCCATTCCGGTTTTTAGATATATCCAAAGGTGGAAATTCAATTTATTTTACTATGCTAAAAATAAAAAGCGTAATAATTTTTTAGAAAATCAATAAATGAGTCATTCGATAAAAAAATTGAAATACTTTTGCTGGTTAAACGAAAAGTAATAAATAGGATATCATTTGGTTTAAAATCTCACTTATCTTTTATAAAAGCGCGCTTTAAAAAATGTCTTACGGTAAAACTCCCGATGCTTACGTGTTGATTAAGTTAAAAGAAAAAAAACTAAAAAATGAGAGTTCTTGTCAAGAGACAACACTTTCTTTAGAGACTTTGGATCAAACGTGTATCAGGATAGAAGATGAAGTTGAAGCCGCAAAAAAGGTTCTGAAAGAAGCTGAAAAGCGTCTTGCCGCGGTAAAAAAAGAACAAACGGATAAAAACTATCGGATGAGTATGCTAAGAGGCGAGAGATCTACCATTGACACTGACATTGACTTTTTAGAGTTTAAAATGATGTTGAAGGAAACTGAGCAAAATGAGAAAAAACTTGTGACTCTCGCAAAAAAGAACATGCCCAAGGGAGTTTATTCTGAGCCTATTTTAGAAAAAGTCGTGAAGTTGCCTGAGGTTATTGTGGAAATAATAGGGCAATATCTACCTATCAGCGTACACAATAACCTTTTGAGTGAAGATTTGTACAGAAAAATTAACAATATAAAAAATGTAGACGTTACAAAAAATTTATTGAGGGTAATGCGTCACAATTCTATGTACTTGACAATTCTTAGCAGAGAAGAAGCAAGATCCAAAATTCTGTTTATCGACGGAGTAGTAAACCAAACGTTCGAATCTGATTCTTTTCTGGATACCAACTATTTACGCTATGCTAAAAAAGCACTTTACCAATTGGTAGTCATGGCAAAAATAGGAAACCCGGTGTTTGCTTCAAAAATACTTAAAACGATTGCTGTTTTTCGTAGTGGAAAATTTACTGTCAGTAATAATAGAAACGGGGGTTTGTACAGGGAATTTACTGAACAAGATCTTCCAGCGGAATATTTATAAAATTATATTGTATTGTACATTATATGTAATTGTAAAAATTTAATTCATTTCACTTGTATTTTCTTTTTTCTTTTTTCTTCTTTCTTTTTAAAGAAAGAAAAAAAATGAAATTCCTTTCAAAAATATTATAAAATACATATTATCTCGAACTATGTCTTTACAAAGTGAAAGTACTATTTCTAGCGGGGAAATCGATTTTAGACCATTTGGACAAATCGTTGGAAAAGATATTACCTATGAAGAATTAGATAGAAAAATTGAAGAATATTTGGCAAACATTAAGGAACCACAAGAAAGACCGGATTGCCATTTCGGGTTTCCTATGATAAAAAATATTCTGCCTTTGGAAGATATTCAATCTATAATAATTCAATCTATCCATGATATAAAACAAAATTACCAAGAATTACTATTGGCAGATAAGAAAATATATGAAGAAGAAGAAATAGAAAATGGATTCGCGCGACCATTAATTCGCGAACATCCAATCAAATCATTAGAAATTGATATTGTGAATCCATTTTATTGGGTTTTAAATGTTACGCATTCAGATTGTGAATATCCAAATACAATAGACGGAAGAATATATGGGATAGATGGGATAGATGGGATAGATGGGATAGATGGGATAGATGGGATAGATGGGATAGATGGGATAAGTAATCGAATTTTAGACAATCGATTGTATGTAAAAATATCTATCATTATATTTTGTAGTAAGGAGTGCGATGGGTTTGATGGGCATTTCGTATATGTAAACAGGTTGAAAGGTAGAAGTCCGGTTTATCGCGACTTTTATAATAAACTAACTGAAACTCTTGAAGAAAAAGAAAAAGAAAAAGAAAAAGAAAATATGTTATTTGTTGTATAGTTATTCTTTTTGTATAGTTATTCTTTTTGTATAGTTATTCTTTTGTATAGTTATTCTTTTGTATAGTTATTCTTTTTGTAATTCTTGTAATTCTTTTATTTTTTTCTCTAATTGTTTCATTTTGTTATTTTTGTTTAGTATACTACAAAACAAGTAACCTGATAATATGGTTATAAAACAGATTACCATTATCAATCCCGTAATGGTTTTTGCTTCACTGTAATCCAATGATGTATAAAGCATTTCATTTATTGTCGCGAAATGTTTTATTATTTTCAAAAAGTATCTTTTTATTTTTGTAAATATATTTTTTATTGAAATGAAAATATCTAATATATCTTCTTTTTGTAAAATGATAATACCATAAATCGTATTATCATTTATTATGTAGGGTATGGGCGTGGGTATGTAAGCCGCACCGAAATTAGAATTGTTGTCGTACATTTTAATTTGTTTTCAGTTTAGTTTAGTTTAGTTTAGTTTAGTTTAGTTTAGTTAAGTTTGGTTTGGTTAAGTTTGGTTTGTTATTTATTATACACAATTATAATTTTATTTCATTTTTATTTTTATTTTTTATTTCTTATTTCTTTTTCATTTTCATTTTCATTTTAAAGAACTAAATGAATGGTGCTTTCTTTTTGTACATTATAATCTTGTAATGTGCGACCATCTTCTAATTGTTTTCCAGCAAAAATCAATCGTTGTTGATCTGGAGGGATTCCTTCTTTGTCATTAATTTTTGTCTTTACTGCGTCAATCGTGTCACTAGGTTCGACTTCAATAGTGATTGTTTTGCCTGTTAGTGTCTTAATAAATATCTGCATTGTTTGTATATATAAAATAACTATGATTTATTTTTAAATGGTTTTTCTATAAATTGTAATTGGTTGTGACTAAGATTATGATTATCAATATGATTCGTAGTATTGGCATTGGTATTTGTATTGGCATTTGTATTGGCATTTGTATTAGTAAAAACGTTGTGTCCTATATTTCCTTTTGTAAAATAATCTTCTGATATTTCTTGATTATATCGTTCATTTTCGTAGTTGTTTTGACCAAAAGCCTCTCCGAATGTACGTTTTTTTTGTTTACTTTGGTTTGGTTTAGAAGACATTATTACAAATATATTTTGGGTTTTTGAATGATTGTTTTTCTTATGTAGAGAGAAAAGACAAAAGTATTCAATTTTATTTATACTACTTTTGGTTATTTTGATTTATTTTGATTATTTTGAATTAAAAATATTAAAAATATTAAAAATATTATAATTTATATAATGGTTAATTATGTTGTCGCTATACCTACATATAACAGGTCAGATGTTATCACAAATAAAACATTGAAAACTCTTATCGAAGGAAATGTTAGTAAAAATCGTATATATCTATTTGTGGCTAACAAAGCTCAATATAAATTATATGAAGAAGCTGTGCCAAAATCTATGTACAAAGAAATTGTTATTGGAAAAATTGGTATTACAAATCAACGCAAATTTATCTCGAAATTTTTCCCTGAAAATCAATATATTGTCTCAGTGGATGATGATGTTGAAGAATTATTGTTGTTAAAAGGTACTGATAAGTTAGTAAAAATACAAAATGTAGCTGACTTTTTTGATGACGCTTACAAAATGCTGAAAAAAGAAAAGTTATTTATATGGGGAATATATCCTGTTCGGAATGCGTTTTTTATGAAACCTAAAATTACTACTGATTTACGTTTCATAATAGGAGTATTGTTCGGATACATAAATCGTCACAATAAAAAACTTGAACCATCCATCCAAGCTGAGACTAAAGAAGATTATGAACAATCTATACTTTATTATAAAATGGATGGAGGAGTTTTACGTTTTAATAACGTAACCACGAAAACAAAATTTCACGCGGAAGGAGGCCTTGGCACAGATAGATTTGAAAGAAATAAGAAAGCTGCTGAGTATTTAAAAAAAAAATATCCTGATATTATTACTATATTTCATAGAGGGAATGGTATGACGGAAGTAAAAGTCGCAAAATTACCTAGAGTAATTTTATAGTTTGTATTGTTTATTGTTTATTGTTTATTGTTTATTGTTTATTGTTTATTGTTTATTGTTTATTGTTTATTGTTTATTGTTTATTGTTTCTTATTTCTTATTCTTTTTTATTACTTCTTATTTTTTTTATCGTTTTGTTATGTCTTATCATAAATTTTTTTGTTTTATGCTTTGAATTTTCCCAAACATTTTTTCTCAAGTAACAAACAATAGATAATCTTTTCGCATCTTTTTCTTCTAATTTTATAGGCAAGTTTCCATGCCATTCGTGTACATCCATAAACAATATATCTTTTGTTCTGACATTCACACCTACTCCATACTGTGGCAAACATGTCTCTCCTCCAGTATACTTACCCTTTTCTATAACGGATAAATTACCGAAACCTTCTATGTCATCACCCGCATCTTTATGGATAGTTGTTTGAAAATTTACATTGGTTGTTATAGTTGTAAAAGATGTATTTGCTATTTTAAAAGGGGTTTGGTTTGCTTTCTTTTTTTGTTTTTCGTACTTGTCTGGAATATATTTTTCATATAATTTATCGATATCTTTTACAAACGGGAACAGTTTTTTGAACTTTTCAGGATAATCCATAACAAATTGGGTTTCCCTTACATTTGGTATTTTTTTATTTAATTTTCTTAAATACACTTTTTGATTTGGCGCAAATTTATCAAAGTAGCCCAATATGTTTGTCATTATTTCCGGATTTTCGTATACACTTTTGCTTTTGCTTCCTGTAGCAGATCCGCGATTTCTTGTTTTTTTTACAACAAAATTTTTTACATTTTCATAAAATTCGTTTATATCTTTTTCGGGCAATTTGTTTTTTCTAAATTTTAATAATAGTTTGCCTTCTTTTGTGTAAACATCTGTATCATCATCTATTATTAAATTTATTTGACTTGGTTTCACAAACGTGTTTACATATTTATTCATTTTTTCATCACTTATATCTTTTTCCAAATAATAAATAGTTATGTCATCTTTTTTCTCTTTTTTTATTATCATATATATTTTATATTTATTTAAAAATAAATAAATACAATAACCATCCTAAACCACCTTAGATAATTATAAATAATATAAAGCTTATATTGCGTTTATATATAATAAATGAAATTACTATATATATTATTATTATTGATACAATTTTTTTATAACGTTACTTCTTTACACTTGAATCATTCTCAAATGAAACTAATCAATAATTTAATACAAAATCCAGATATTGAAATGAAAGATAGAGAGAAAATACAATTAATATTGTATAAATCTTATGAAAAATGGGCTGTTAAAAAGGCGCTGGATTTCAAGACTTTACATAAATTTAAATGTATGAATATGAAAAAGGAAGAGATCATTTTTTCTAGTAAGATTGGTTTATTTAAAGCTATTCGAAACTATAATGGAAAATTTAATTTTATAAATTATTCAACCATCTATGTAAATTCTGAGCTTTTGAAATTGTTGACCGATAAATATGCGTTGAGTAGTGTGCCGAAAAGTTATAGAAGTAAAAGTAAAATTCAAAATCAAAATCAAAGTAAAAATCAAAGTAAATTTGAATCTTCGTATTTATTAGATGTTACGTTGGCTGCTCGTTATGAAGAGTGGCAATTAGATTCTATATTTGTAAGCGATGAAGATATTGTAAGTAAAATACATAATAAATATGAAAAAACACAAAAAATAGATTCTTTTATGAATTCTCAAGACGAATTTATAAAAAGAGTATTATATTTAAAATATTATTATCGAAAGGATAACTTGGGAAGTCTTTCTAATAAACATATCTCTATATTAATGGGTTGTTCAGAAGAAAATATTAGAGAGAACCTTAAAAAAGTTATTTAGTTATTTTCACATTTTTTCACACAATCTTTGAATACTTCATCATTTTGTACATCTTTACTATCTAACACTAATTTAGTGTGATTTTTAACAACATTTTTCTTTGTAAAAAAAGAAGCAAATTTTTGGATAATTTGATATCTTTTATCTTTTTTAATCTCATTTAAAAATTTTTTTTTACATTTAGTTTTACAATTTTTATTTTTCCCGCCTTTTTTATTGCTTTGTCTTGTTCTTGACTTTTTTGTTTTATTCATGTATATTATATATTTATAAAAAACAGCGTTTGAAAAGTAAAAAAACGTAAGAATAAAAAGAAAAATGAAAAAGATTTTAGTTTAATTAATTATACCTTTCATTTTTACATTATTTAAAATATTTAACACAGCATATAACATATAACATATAATATACAATATACAAATATACAATATAAAATATATAAGACATGATAATTTTTATTTTTTATTTTTTACCAAGATATTTCCGCTAATCTGATAAGTCCTTCACTCATTAATTCTTGAGCTCTTGGTCCACTCTTCTTTGTTATTTTTATTTTTATATTGTATTTTCGTTCCATTGCCATGTAAATTTGCCCATTCTTTTTTAAAGCTTGTAATACCATGTTGTTTACGAGGATCCCTTGCCATCTTGAGCCTTGTACTTGGTTTGATGTAATCATTCTTGGTTTGCTTACAAACTCCGATTCTTCAAGAGACAACCCAATGAGTTCTTCAAGACATCCTAACATCATTCCAATGTTGTTACTTGTCCCAGGGTTCAAAGAGATTGGGTATGTGCCATTGTTTACTACAGTTGTTCCAGTTTCTAACTCGCGGCAAAAGACTTCCTTTTTCGTGGTAATCGGGATATCAAGCTTGATATTATTTAGCGCGACGGTTGTTTCATCACAAGATTCTGTTCTGGCATCAATGAATACGTCACCTCTTCCAATGTTGTATTCTGGAAACGCGGACGCAAACCAGTACATTTTGACTATTCCACCATCTGCTTTGATACCATTGTTTTCAGCAAGTTTTCCTGGAGTTTTGGTGCTAAATAGCTCATGTAGTTTTGAAGGAACCTTACCATAGGTTTTAGGACACTCTATGTTTCCGCGAGCATCTTTGCGAATAATTCGGACGTCAAATTGTTCATACTCATATGAACCAATTTGTTCCAAAATTTCGGCCGTTTGTGCTTCACAGTTGTAGTCTTCAACATTACTATATTTATTTGTCATAATATCAATGACGGACTCCTTAAGGTTCTGTTTGTTTTCTTGCGCTGGTTCTACATCTCTAGAACCATCAATAGTAAAAGCTTCATGAGGTATCTTGACAGGAATGATGGGATGTAATTTGGCAACTGTATTGCGTCTTGTAGTAGCGTCAGTCTTCAAGTTATTGGCTCTTCTGGGAATGACATTTTGCTCATGTGTCCAATCGACATATCGCTCTAACTCTCCACTTTGAACGATTTTGTTGTTCAAGTAGACTCGGACGTCCGTATAATTGTGGTAACCACACATTCGTCCAAGTAACCCTTGGAGAACTACATCCGTCTTTGAGTTCGTCGCGGTTTCCATTACGAAGGAGACATGAGTTTTCTCGACTTCTTTACCCATGCGGCACATTCCTTTCATGAATATTACGGTATTCACTTGAGGAGCACGACCCAATTCGTCTTGTAAAGAGGTGACTTTTTGATCATTTGTGATGCCAGTAGTGGTCGCGTCGTAAAACTTGACTTTCCATCCACAATTAATGACTATTCTTACTGCTTCTGCGGCGTTATCGCTCTTTCCATCGCGAAGTCTAACCAGAGCAAATTTCTTATCAGCTGGATTCGTTTCCGTACAGGCGCTACGGAGACAGAGTTTCCAATCATCAAAGCCTATGATTTTGTTGTTTGCTAGCATTTTCTCGACACTATGATATCCGTCGGCGGATTTCAAGGATACAATGCGTTTGAATTGACCTAAATGTTGAAGATCACTTGCTTCTGAAAAAGGTGTAGCAGATACAGAAAGGAAATAGTTGTTTTTTTCCTCTAGTACTTCAGGGGCGCCATTCGCGGCAACTCCAACAAATCTTAGGAATTCGGCGGGTTTCATAGTGTTGTTTTGAGCAAAATGCGACTCATCCCAAATGTAAAGGGTGTCGTTGTAATCGTCGCAACGGTAATTGACTAGATTATGAGCGCCCCAAACAACCTTGATTTTTGGTCTGACTTGGTCGACTACATCAGCTGAATCATCCTCATCCATTCCTGATTCTCTGAGATGGCGCGCGTACAGATCAAAGAACTTATCCGCGGCGGAGTTTGTTACTTGATCGCGGAGCTCTTTCTCTGAGTTACCACTGAAAATGACTACTTTTTTTACCTTAGCAAGACGCAACATCTCGGCTCCAACAAAGTAATACGCCGTTGTTTTTCCTGACTGCATTTGAGCCGTAAGAATCACATATCGACAGTTGGCTTCAACATATGTTTCTACGATAGCACTTTTAGCGTCAGTCTGTTCAGCGGAGATTTTTCTCTGTCTTGACATCTTTTATAGCTTTCTTTTCTCGGAAATTTTATATTTGTGGTTGCTTATAACAAGGAAATTTATAGTAATACTTTTCATTGTATAACAAAAAAAGTATTTCATTTTTTTTTCTTGATGACTCATTTCTGATTTTGCTAGAAAAACATAATATGAATATTTGTATAAAAAAGGAAAAAAAGCATTCAATATTTAATAAATCAAATAGTAATTATATTATTTTACGAGTTTTTTTACAAAAGACAAAATATAAAATATAGCATTTAAAGACTACGTAAATGAGTTTTGATTTCTGTACATATTTCTTCATTTTCCATACTTAGTCCAGTAAGTACTGTGCGACACATGGGGCACGTTGGCTGTTGGGTATTGTCTTTCATGCTTGAAGCGAGGTTCTTGACACAATCACAACAATATCCATGGCGGCAGTTCGTGTGGACTACGTTTTTTGAGCTTACAGTTTCGAAACAAACAGGGCAATCGTGGTTCTTGTTGTCTTCTTGGTTCTTGTTGTCTTCTTGGTTCTTTGTTTCTTCTTCAACAACTAAAGTACTGGTACTAGTACTAGTAGTAATTGTCAGCTCTTTCCAATATTCCGACGAATATTTTGCTACCTGTCTTGGTCGGATAAGTTCCCGGACATGTTCCTCCGAAAACGGTACGTTTCCAAGCGGTACACGTGCCCCTACAGGAGACAGCTGGTATACAGCTCTGTATACTGGTTGGGGGCCTTCGGAACCTTCTGCTTGGAGTAATAAGATAGTACCTAATGAGTAAACTGCTAAAGGATTTGGCTCCTGATGTATCATTAACAGGCGGTTTATCTTGCGGACGTTTTCTCCAATAGAAGCGAGTAATGAAGACGAGTAATAATGTCGCCTTGCTACTCGGAAAGACTTACAGGCGACTTCTATGAATAGAAAGCCTGTGTTTAAACATTGCTCTAAGGAAACGACTCCTTGCCATCTTTCAAGCAATTGTGTCAGCATATTATTCATACTATCCGCGTTTCGAAGCTCCCGCCATGCAACACGCATTTCCTCCCGGGTTTCTCTTACTTCTACATTTACAGGGCAGTTGCGGTTGCGTTTGTTGTGGCCTTGTTGACCGCATTGAGAGCAGCAAAGTGGTGTTCTGGCTAACGTAGATGTAGACATTTTTGAATTGAATATTTAAAATATTTTGATAAATTTATAGTACTAGTTTTCATTGTAGAGAGAAAAAGCAATTCATTTTTTTTTCTTGATCACTCATTTCTCATTTTACTAAAAATTTATATTTATTTCATTCGTTTGTTTTATTTGTTTTATTTGTTTTATTTATTTTAAAAATGTTCGCTTTACCTTGTTAAAATACTTTACTATATAAGGATACTCTTCAGGCAGGTTGACTGCGCATTTTTCACTGTATTTTCTTACACCCTTAGGAGATTTTATGTTCGTCAGGATTTCACAATCCCATACATTATATAAATCAATATAATGTATTTCTGTGTCTACTTTCCAAACAAATTCTTCATTCTCTTTGTGTTTCCATCCAAGCTCTTCGTCCGTAAGTTTGTCGTTGACTAGTACAACGTCTTCTTCTCTTTTATTGAGTGAAGCGAAGGTTGCGAGCGCTAATACTCGCCCTTTTGAATTAGTAGTAACAAACCATAAATGGTCTCCTCGATTTGCGTTGCTAATAAAATACTTGGAGTCTGTAGTTGTTGAATTCAGTCCCCATGTATTGAAAGTAGAACTCGTTTTAAAATTTTCGCCATCTCCTACTCTCACTATCCAATGGATAGGAATTCGTGATTCTCTCGATTCCATGTTATATTTTGTTTATATATATTTTGTTGTAAAAAAAGAGATTCAATTTTTTTTACAAAGTTGCGGTCGAGTCCATTTTACTAAAAATATAAATATTATATATACATAGTATATCGAATCATGTTTGGAGTCCCTAATTTGAAAACAAATATTATAAACCGGCTAAAAACTTTTTCACAAATAAAAAAACAATATAATATTGGAGGCGACATTTATAGGTCTGGAAAAAGAAAATATTTTTCTGAAATGGCAAAAAAGTTTAATTTATATGGTCTACCAATTAGTAGACCTACACAACGTTTATCAGAGGATAACTATGAAAACACTGAAAAAGATGAAGATATTTTAGAACCTATTTGGTACTCAGTTGATTTGGAAGCATCTCAAGTATATTGTCGTGGAAAACCGGACTGTGCGACTTATGTGTATACACCTCTAGATGCTAGTCTAATAAAAAAAACCAAACTTGTGTTTTTAGATTTAACAGATTTTTCAGGAGTAGTTAAAAATTTACTAGATGATAATGGTAAAAATATAAAAGTGTATACGCTATTCCAACCGTTGATGGCTCAAATATACAATTATATATTTGAAAAATATAGAGATCATATTGTTTATGATGGTAATGAAAAATATATGTGCGTAGATAATCCTTGTAATAGTACATTCACAATAGAAGAGATAATTTCCGCATATGGTGGTTATTATGGTTTTCGTAATTCTGAAGGGGATATAGATAGATTTTTGACAATGGAGTTATTTCAGATTATAAAAGATTTGAATATAGAAAAAGAACAAAATTGTATAGTTATGGGTTACTATCATGCGGATTTGATTCGAGGGGACATAGATGAAGTAGATAAAAAAACCCCTTTTATTTATGAAGATGCTTATTTTTCTGCGGAATTTACTATTAAATATGGTTATTCCATAAATAAAAATTGTATTGTGTTTAAAGGTGAGATGCCATCAGGAAAAGGAGAACTAAAAGGTGGAAAAAAAACAATCTTCTATAATAAAAGGGGTTGTACAAAAAATTTCAAAAAAAAATCAAAAGGAAAAATAAAAACAAAACGCGTCTACAAAAAAGTATAAACACGAATAAGATATAGTCTATCCTTTAACCCTATAGTCTATCCTTTAACCCTATAGTCTATCCTTTAACCCTATAGTCTATACTTTAACCCTATAGTCTATACTTTAACCCTATAGTCTATCTTTTTAACCCTATAATACCATATATTGTGTCAAGAAATGAGTGACAAAACGAGAAATGAGTGACAAAAAGAAGAAATGAGTGACAAAAAAACTTGGGGAAAAAAAGAGTATTAGCCAAGTGGCTTCATCTTTTCGTCAAATTAAATATTATATTCATTACATTTTAACATGATAATAGTGTACACATATACTTATTCTTCGTCGCTGTCGCTTTGAGCCCAATCCATCTCAGTTGCTCTTAAGCTTAATAGTTTTTTCTTTTGCTCTTCGGCTTCAATTCTTTTTGCTGCGTATTCCATTTCGTCTTCATGTTCAGAGTCCCATCCGTCCCAAAAGCTGCTTGTAGGCGGTTGGGTTGTGGAGGTAGTGCCAGATGCCATTGTTCTCATTAGTTTTGGCATGGCGATAGATTGTTTCCTCATTTTTTCTTTTAAAGACTGTTCGTCTTCATATTCGGACTTGGTTTTTGCGGCTATTCCTGCGTAAGAAATGGCGCTGGCGGATTGTGTAGGAGCAACTTTGGTTCTAGTCGATAAAGCAGGGAATTGTTCTACAACAGCGGGTTTGCTCTTATTTACTTTGGTTATGACAGCAGGTCTTGATTGTTCCGCGTCGATATCGCTATCACTTTCGCTTTCGTTCAAAACACTAAACTTGCTACTGCTAGTCGGTTTCACTTTATTGTTGGGTCGTTTCACAGCTTCCTCTTTCTTTTGGACATTTTCCAAGAACATTTTTCTTTTTTCTTCCTTTTTTTTCAGGGTTTCTTTGGCTAGGAAAATAGGGCATCGGCTTTTAGTATGCCCCGCTTTGAAACAATAAGGGCACTCAGTAGACAGCAATTCGGGACAAACAATGCGACTATTTGGATCCGCGGTCTCTCTTACAAAATGGCTTCTGTAAACAGACTCGGGTTTACCTATATTGGCACAATGGGCGCAATAAGGGTTAGCGGTTGCTGGTGCTACTTTAGAACTTTTGGAATATTGTCTCGACATGGTTTATACTTTGGTTTGGCTTGGTTATAGTTTGGATTAAATTAGTAACTTTTAGTTTCTGCTTTCGACTGTGATTTGTCTTTCATTATAAAATGAAAAAGCATTTCAATTTTTTTTATAGATGGTCGATTTCTCTCTTTACTAGAAATTTATACGACGATTTATGAAAACATTTATATATTTCTTTATTTTTTTCTAGTATATAAAGAAATCAGTAACAAACAAAAAAAATTGAAATGCTTTTTCTTGAAGTAGAAAACTGTATCAAGTAAAATATAGTGAGTTAAAACTCGAGATAAAAGTTGAGAAAATATTAATAAAGTCTAGTTTTATTAGAAAATGCCCAGAATTCATTGCTCTCAATGTGGTCAAGAAGGTCATAACAGACGCAATCGTCGTTGTCCGTCCTTTGTTCCTGTTGTTGTTCCTGTTGTTGTTCCTGCTACTCATCCCATCGCGAGACCAGAGATAATAAATGCGAGGCAAAATCTGTGTCGTTCATTGTTGGCTGAAGCAGTACGTGAACTCGCAACTTTTATACAATATATTGAGGTTGCTCGTAGACATACCGAAACAGGAACAACCTCCGGACTTTTTATTATCCAATTGTTCACCAAATTGACTTCGTTTTGTGCTAAAATGAATCGCGCGTTAGAATACGACACTAATAGGAATTTAATAAATGCTCAAGCAGTGTTTGAAGAATTATCAGAGCAAGTTGAACATTTGAACACTTTCATAGTAGAAACAACCCTGATGTCTTCGTATCGCATGACGATATTATTCGCTGATCGCAGATTTAATGCGAGGTTAGTAGATGAAACTGGAAATGCTGCCGTAAATAATAGTACAAAGGCGTATTTGAAGCAGCTACCCTTAGTCCAAGACCTCAATGAAGATCCTGCTTGTGACTGCCCTATTTGCTTTGACGCGATTGGCGCTACTGAGAGTATTGTGACCAATTGTCAGCACTCGTTTTGCGTGACATGTATCAAAGAGTTCACATCTTCTATCAAAAACGCCACTAAGAAACCCAAATGCCCCATGTGCCGCACCACTATAACCCAGTTTAAAACCGGAAAAAGTCAAGTTTATACCGAAATTAGCGAACATTTGAAAAACCTTTAAGTATATTATATGCCCTGTACACCTATATGATTCTGTAATATATAATTTTACCCATTTATTAAAGACTTTATACTCTTTGTTTTTTCTTTTTTTTTATTTTTACTGGAGAATAGAAAAAAGAGAAAAGAGAGAAAAGAAAAAACACGTAAAATATTATTAAAAGTTAGTTATTTACAAGTTACAAATTGGGCATATAATATACTTTAAAACATATATATAATATAATTAACGCCACCATCCGTTTGGACATAATACTTCGTCGCACCATCCGCCAACCTTCAACGAGTGATGATAGTCTACTAGTACTTCTGCTACCTCACGCGTGTATCCGTTCTTCATGACGAGATATATGTGGCGCTCTCTGAAATATTCTTCTTCTTCACTCTTTTTTTCCAAAAGATATTCATACATTTCTTCAAAATTTTGCTCTTCGGCAAACCATTCTTCCCTTTCTTTTTCTTTTTCCGCTTGGCGTTCTTGTTCCTTTACTAAAAGATATGCGTCTATTTTCCTGTAATTCTCTTCTTCTGATCGCTGATATTCGGCGTCGTCTTCTATTTCGACCATTGAGTCGCAAAACTTCAAGTTGATGGGCAATTTATTGTTATAATGCGAGCCATTGTCGCCATATTTATCGCCAAGAAAGTTTGCGTAGTAAATATCTTCCATTTTTTCATTTTGCTTATCGGGCATCTCTGAACGTCTCCAAGAATCGCGATTTGCTTTTAGTTTCTTTCGTTGTTCCTTTAAAACACGCATCTGTCTTTCTACTTCTGTCTCTTTTGCGTATCTGTTTCCTCGGCGATACTTCTTTCCAAAGTTGTGACCATTTTGTATTTTCTTTACAAAACCGGGTTTTCTTACAGACTGTAAAGAAGCCTCAACTCTATCGAAGTCAACGTTATCAAAAGAAGAGAACATGTTTAGAAAGTAGATCAGCGTTATAGTTGGAGATTTTCTTTTGGGGTGGCTTGTTGGTATTTTGCTTTTATAGCTTTAAATTGTTAGTATTATCTTTGTAAGTAGAGAGAAAAAGCATTTCAATTTTTTCATAAGGTCACTCATTTCTCTCTTTACTAGAAAATTATAATTGGGTTTTTTAGGGGGTTATTATAAGACATACTGTAAGTATGGTTTCCATGTTTTTCCTCTATTTTTCTAAAAATAAATTTCTAGCGAAGAGAGAAATGAGTTATCAAACAATAAAAATGAAATGCTTTTTCTTTTTTTCTTTCAGTGGTAGATACTCAAGTTAAAAATACCGAATACTTTTAAAAATGACAAACGACTTTTTAGACGATATACAAAGGCGAATAGAGACCTTTGACAAGTTATTAGATCGATGTGGAATGGATCATAAAAAATATCAGGAAGATGGCGTTCGTTGGTGTTTGACGAATGAGCTCAGGACTGATCACCCCGTTGAAGTTCGCGGAGGATTTATCGCTGATGAAATGGGGCTCGGCAAAACAATCCTGATGATCGGCACCTTTGTCGCTAATATGATGACCAAAAATCTTATCATATTACCGCCTGTTTTAATTGATCAATGGGTTCAGCAAATTCGACGAATCACTGGACACTCGCCCATCGTTTTCCATGGCAAAAATAAACAAAATATTACTATTGATCATCTTAATAAATCTGTTATTGTTATTTCCACCTATAGCACCATATCTGTTACTAAAAATAATAAACGCTCACTCCTTCATCAAGTCAAATGGAATCGCATCGTGTTTGACGAGGGACACCATTTACGCAACAAAACTACTATGTTGACTGGGGCTATTTTATTAAAAGCTAAGATTCGCTGGATTGTTTCAGGCACCCCTATCCAAAACAAGAAAAGTGATTTCCACAACTTGTGTAAGGCTCTTAAAATGCCTAATAGTTTTTACACGAACCCTGATAACCTTATTGTCATCGCTCGGCATTATATTTTAAAACGCACCAAAAAAAATGTTGGCATTATTCTTCCAGAAGTTACGGTTGAAAACGAAATTGTTCACTGGAAAAGCAATAAAGAAAAAACACTTTCCGAGGGGATACACTGGGTTTTAGGAATGGCTGCCGATGATAAAATGAACAGGATTGGAGAGATCATTAAAAATCAATCTGGATCTATTTTGCGCGCTTTTCTGAGAGCTAGACAGTGCTGTACTCTTCCTAAAATTATGAATAAAATGTTTGACGAGTTTGTTAAAGATGGATATATTAATAATTATGATTCCTATAAGGAAGCTCTCAGCTTTAGCAGCAAACTAGATGCCGTCATCGATACTATTTTGAAAAATAAGGGCAATGGCTGCGGCAAGCTTGTTTTCTGTCATTTCCGTGAGGAGATTGATGAAATTCAAAAGCGCCTTCAGCTTGGAGGCATTGATAAAATCGCTTGTTTTGATGGTAGACTCACTCAAAATGTTAGGCAGGATATTTTGGAGGACAATAATGAAGTTCTTATTTTACAGATACAGACTGGGTGTGAAGGGTTAAATCTTCAAGAAAATTACAGTGAAATATATTTTGTCAGCCCTCATTGGAATCCTTCGGTGGAAGATCAAGCTGTCGCTAGGTGTCATCGTATTGGACAAGTGAAAGAAGTTAAAGTCTATAAATTTCAGATGGATAATTTTAATGAAGAGAGAAACCCTGTAGATATTATGGATAAAAGTATTGATAAATATGTTGGCGAAGTTCAGGATAACAAGAGGATTATTGCTAACGAAGTTATAGCCTAGTATTTTACACTATATACACTATACACTTATATATAGTACATTGTTTTAACCCTTTTAATTATTGTTGTCTTTCATACTATATACATTTTTTTACCCTTTATTACCTTATATGATAACGAGAAATGAGTGATTAAACGAGAAATGAGTGACTAAACGAGAAATGAGTGACAAAAAAAAGACATTTATATTATTTTACATTTCATATACTATACACATATATATACTCATATAATTTATTCATCATATTCCTCTTCCTCTTCTTCATCCTCATCATCAGACTCCACGTAGTCTTCGTTAAATTCTATACGAGACTCCGCAGCGTTCCATTTTCCTATTGTATCCTGGGTCTTGAAATCCAGGATCTCTCCTTTTGAAGATCTCAAGAACTTCTTGTCGCCTTCTTGTAGGCCTGTTTTCTTCGTTTGACCTTTGGCGTTAATTATTACTACCTTTATGGGCTCTTCAACTACTTCAACTTCTTCTTTTTTATTTTCTTTGGACGCCTTTTTATTCTTTTTCTTCTTTTCTGCCTCCTTGGTCACCTTTTCTTCTTCCTTGGCTGCCTTTTCTTCCTCTTTCTTCTTCTTCTCGGCTTCCTTGGCTTCCTTGGACGCTTTTTCTGCTTCCTTCTTGGCCTCCTTCTCAGCTTCCTTGGCTGCCTTTTCTTCTTCCTTCTTCTTCTTCTCGGCTTCCTTGGCTGCCTTTTCTTCTTCCTTCTTCTTCTTCTCGGCTTCCTTGGCTGCCTTCTCGGCTTCCTTCTTGGCCATTTTCTCTGACTCTTTTGACTCTTTGTCCGCCTTCTTCATTTCGGACAACTCGGACTTTTCGGACACTTTTGATACTACTGATGCCGATACCGACAACGTCTCGCACTCTAACTCTAACTCTGACTCTTCTTCTGACTCGCACTCGGATGAAGAAGCTGCCGCTACTAGTTCCGCAAAGATATCGTTCGTTTCTATCTCTAGAACCTTCTTCGACTTCTTTGGACGACCCTTCTTCTTTTCTGAAGATGAAGACTCCTCAGCCACCTTCTCAGATTTCGGACGACCTTTCTTAGCTTCCGACGACAACGGCATCTCGAAATGACGCTCGTCTATTTCTAGACCCAACCTCGACGCCTCTTCCGTTACCTGTGAACGAGTCAAATTATGCTTCAACATCCACTTCGCGTACGGTACCACTTGTTTTCCTAGTGGAGATTTATATGCCATCAAATCGCATGACAATCTGTCTTCCACTGTACCATTGACCGGCTTTCCGCTCGCGTTTTTCGACGCTTCCGAGCTACAACCTTGACAATAAGAAGAAGACTCCACTTTTCTCATGTGGCATTGGACGAATAAACCTTGCGCGAACTTTAAACCACAACAATTCTCCTCTTTTACGTGAAAAGGTAATTGAAATGCTGCTTTCTTCGGCTTTTCTACTCTTTTTTCTGACTTTTTCTCTACTCTTTTTTCCGATCTTTTCTCTGATCTTTTCTCTGATCTTTTCTCCAGAGTTATTCCGTCTAGATTTAGCAACTCGAACGCTTCCGTGCTGTCAAAATTGTACAACTCTGACAACTCTTCCACTACTCGTTGAACTAAATCATAACTCACGTTTACCATCATCTTCTCTAGGTTCGACTGTAAAATCAACTTCCCTTCGAATGATGGACGACTTGCGGATTTTTCTCTTGCTGATACGGATAAAGATACGGATGACATTTTCGATTTATTAGCTTTTATTCTTTGGAATATTTTACTATTGGCTTTTTGTTATCATTCTTTTATATAACAAAAAGTATTTCAATTTTTTTTCTCTTTCACTCATTTCTCTATTTACTAAAAAATTATTTTTATCGATATATTCGATTGATTGGATAGATGATGAGGAGGATTTGAGTAAAAGATGAACGAATTATTAACTGATGATTAACTGATGATCGATTGATGATGAGGAGGGCATTCGAGTGACACCGCTTTAACCCCTTCACTCTTTTAACATCATCCCAGACAGCTCTTTCAAGTATCTTTGAGAGCACGATTCCACTAATAAACCATTCGCATAAATTCCGTAGTTATTGTAATAATCTTCGTTTTCTAGGGCTACATGGTATATCGTGTGTAAACCTTCGCTTTTATATACTTCTGCTCTTTCATCTAAACACGCTGGCAAACGA
>Ga0114973_10001218_pt1 | contig 19306 bp, 16 predicted proteins | sample M_140807_MF_Meta_FD_87025 | JGI IMG/M metagenome (GOLD analysis project Ga0114973, IMG submission 87025) | Freshwater microbial communities from Lake Montjoie, Canada to study carbon cycling - M_140807_MF_MetaG | ecosystem: Environmental > Aquatic > Freshwater > Lake | place: Lake Montjoie...
AGTGTTAAGTCATAAACAAGAGTCTGGGCTGTCATTGGTATTTGTCAGCATAACTTTGGCTTCAGTAGCTTACACACAGATAATGCACTGATGACCTCCTCCTTTCGCACGCTCTCTCTTTCCACCGACACCCTCAACAATTTGGACCAACTCGGCTACGCCGAGATGACCCCAATTCAGTCAGCCAGTCTGCCCTTGGCATTGGCAGGGCAGGATGTGATCGCGCAAGCCAGTACGGGCAGCGGCAAAACTGCAGCCTTCGGTTTGCCGCTGGTGGAAAAGCTCACCGCCAACTTTCATGCGGTACAGGCTTTGGTGTTGTGTCCGACGCGTGAACTCGCTGATCAGGTCACCACAGAAATACGCAGACTGGCGCGTGCCACGGCCAATATCAAAGTGGTGACTTTGTGCGGCGGTGTGGCATTGCGCGGTCAGGAGCAAAGTTTGCAGCACGGCGCGCACGTGGTCGTGGGTACGCCCGGACGCATTCTGGATCACTTGACCCGCGGTCATTTGCGCTTGGATTCGGTCAAAACCTTGGTGCTCGACGAAGCCGATCGCATGCTGGACATGGGTTTTTTCGACGACATGAAGCAACTTATTCAGCAGTGTCCGCCCAAGCGCCAAACCTTGTTGTTCTCGGCCACTTACCCCGAAGGTATTGCCAAGTTGTCGGCGCAATTCATGCGCGACCCGCAAACCGTCAAAGTGCAAACCGTGCACGCGGCCGACAAAATCCAGCAACTCTTTTACGAGGTGCGCGAGGACGAGCGCTTGCATGCGGTGTCTTTGCTGCTCAACCATTTCCGGCCCGAGTCCACGCTGGCTTTTTGCAATACCAAGCAGCAATGCCGTGAATTGCTGGCCGTGTTGCAAGCCCAAGGTTTCGACGCGCTGGCGCTGTACGGCGAGCTTGAACAACGCGAACGCGATCAAGTGCTGGTGCAATTTTCCAATCGCAGTTGCTCGGTGTTGGTGGCTACCGACGTGGCTTCACGCGGTCTGGACATCAGCCAGTTGAATGCGGTCATCAATGTGGACGTGACGCCAGATGCGGAGATCCACATTCACCGCATTGGTCGCACCGGCCGCGCAGACGCGCAAGGCTTGGCCTTGACCTTGGCCAGTCTGGATGAAATGGGCGCGGTCGGACGTATTGAACTGCTGCAAAACATGGAGTCGCAATGGGTCAAGTTAGACACGCTGACAGCGACACCTGGCGGCAGATTGAAAGCACCTATGCGCACCTTGCAAATCGTCGGCGGACGCAAGGAAAAAATCCGCCCTGGCGATGTACTGGGTGCGTTAACAGGTGAAGCAGGTTTTAGTGCAGCGCAAATCGGCAAGATCAATGTGAACGAGTTTTCTACGTATGTCGCGGTGGAAAGGTCGATTGCTTCAGAGGCGGTGGAGCGTTTATCCAAAGGCCGCATCAAAGGCAAAACGGTACGCGTGCGTTTGATGGATTGACCTTTGTCAGTTGTAAGGATTGGCAATCCCCAGTCCCGCCAATATCTGCACTTCATAGGCCTCCATGGCTTTGGCATCCTTGAGCGAGGTTTCATGGTCCCAGCCCTGGGCGTGTAAAGCACCGTGGACCAGTAAATGCGCGTAATGCGTTTTTAATGACTTGCCTTGCTCTTTGGCCTCTTTCGCAATCACTGGAGCACACAACACCAGATCAGCCATGACCACAGGGGACTGCTGGTAATCAAACGTCAGCACGTTGGTGGCGTAGTCTTTGCGGCGGTAACTGGCGTTTAAAGCGCGGCCTTCATCTTCGTTAACGATGCGCACGGTCAACTCTGCATGGGTTGCTAAGGCATGACGCAGACAACGCGCTACCCAATGCCGTGGCAATGCTGCACGGTGCCTTGCCGCATAGGCGATATCGCCAAATTGCAATGACAAGGACAACTGTTGCATTGCCATGCGTCAAATCGCTTTGCGTTGCTTGTCGTAAGCGTCAACGATGCGCGCCACCAAAGGATGGCGCACCACATCTTTGCTGGTGAAATGCGTGATACCAATGCCGTCAACCCGCCGCAAAATGCGTTCGGCATCGACCAGTCCGCTGGGATGACCTTTGGGTAAATCGATTTGGCTGACATCGCCGGTGATCACCGCTTTTGCACCAAAACCTATGCGGGTGAGAAACATCTTCATTTGCTCAGGCGTGGTGTTTTGCGCTTCATCCAAAATGATGAATGCATTGTTCAAGGTGCGTCCTCGCATGAAAGCCAGCGGTGCGATTTCCAGCGCACTGCGTTCAAAGGCTTTTTGGACTTTGTCAAAACCCATGAGTTCATACAGCGCGTCGTAGAGCGGGCGCAAATACGGATCAACCTTCTGTCCCAGATCGCCGGGTAGAAAACCCAGTTTTTCACCAGCTTCAACGGCAGGCCGTGTCAGGATGATGCGTTGCACCGCGCTGCGCTCCAAGGCATCTACCGCACTGGCGACCGCCAGATAGGTTTTGCCAGTGCCAGCCGGGCCAATGCCAAAGCTAATGTCGTGGCTGGCGATGTTCTCCAGATACAAAGCTTGGGTAGGTGTGCGTGCGCGCACGTCGTTGCGGCGGGTAGACAAGGTATGCCCATCATTGCTTGTGTGCGCGTCGCCTGCCAGCATCAATTGCACGTGTTCTTTGGAGATGGGTTTGGCCGCACGCTCGTACATGGCTTGCAACACTTCCAAGGCGCGGTTGGCGTTGGCTTTAAGCCCGTCTATTTTGAATTTTTCGTGGCTGTGAGAAATCTTGACCTGTAAGCCGGTTTCTAGGGTGCGTAAATGTTCATCCAATGCGCCGCATAAATTGCCCAGGCGGTTATTGCTGCTGGGGCTGAATTGGTGGCGAATAATCAAAACACAGACCCGCTGAACAGGCATACCGCACAAGCGGTATGGAATTGATGGTGAACCATGGTGCGTGAGAGCATAGAAAAATGTTGTCGTTGACTGCTAAGGTTTCAAAGCATACCCCATGGCCTAAAGCCTGTTCTCAGGCCTGTTCCCATTCGCGCTGATAATTGGCATTACACAGCATCAATGCTTACATAGACATGATTGGCAAACTCAGCGGCATACTCATTGAAAAAAATCCACCGCAAGTGGTGGTGGACTGCCATGGCGTGGGCTATGAGGTCGATGTGCCTATGAGTACTTTTTACAACTTGCCCGCTGTCGGCGAAAAGATCAGTCTGCTTACCCATTTTGTGGTGCGCGAGGATGCCCAAATTTTGTATGGCTTTGCCTCCGCCGAGGAACGCGTCGCCTTTCGGCAATTGATCAAGATATCGGGTGTAGGTCCTCGCATGGCGCTGGGCGTACTCAGCGGTTTGAGCGTGGCCGAACTGGCGCAAGCCATCACCTTGCAAGAAGCGGGTCGACTGGTGAAGATCCCCGGCGTGGGAAAAAAAACGGCAGAGCGTTTGCTGCTCGAACTCAAAGGCAAGATGGGCAGCGACTTGGGTGCGAGCGCTTCACCGCAGGCGTCTTCAAGCCAAAACGATATTTTGCAAGCGCTGATGAGCTTAGGTTACAGCGACAAAGAAGCAACCGCAGCATGGAAACAATTACCTGCAGACATTGGTGTGAGCGACGGCATCAAGCAGGCCTTGAAGGCCTTGGCCAGATAAACCATGAGCATTCAAACTGACAACTTCGGCGACGATTTCAAACCGGATAACCGTGTGGTGTCGGCCGCGCCTGTCAGCCCCAGAGAAGAGGCGATTGAACGCGCGTTGCGTCCCAAATTGCTGCAAGAGTACGTGGGACAAACCAAAGTGCGCGAGCAGCTAGAGATTTTCATTGGCGCGGCACGCCAACGAGACGAAGCGCTGGACCACGTGCTGCTGTTTGGGCCACCAGGTTTGGGTAAGACCACGCTGAGTCACATCATCGCCCAAGAGCTGGGCGTGAATCTGCGCCAAACCAGCGGGCCGGTGTTGGAAAAACCCAAGGACTTGGCTGCGTTGTTGACCAACTTGGAAAAAAATGATGTGTTGTTCATCGATGAGATCCATCGTTTGTCGCCCGTGGTGGAAGAGATCTTGTACCCCGCGTTGGAGGACTATCAGATCGACATCATGATCGGTGAAGGACCAGCGGCGCGCAGCATCAAACTCGATTTGCAGCCGTTCACGCTGGTGGGTGCCACCACACGCGCTGGCATGTTGACCAATCCCTTGCGCGACCGTTTCGGTATTGTTGCGCGGCTTGAGTTTTATTCTCCCGAAGAGTTGTTGCGCATCGTCATGCGCAGTGGCGGTTTGCTCAAAGCGCAGTTGCATGAAGACGGCGCGTTTGAAATCGCACGTCGCTCGCGTGGCACGCCGCGTATTGCCAACCGCTTGTTGCGTCGGGTACGTGACTATGCCGAGGTCAAGGCCGATGGCCGTATCAGCCAAGCCGTGGCTGAAGCCGCCTTGGGCATGTTGGATGTGGATGCCCAAGGTTTTGATTTGATGGACCGCAAATTGTTAGAAGCAGTGATTCATCGCTTTGATGGTGGCCCCGTGGGTTTGGACAATATCGCGGCCAGCATTGGCGAAGAGCGAGACACCATCGAAGATGTGATTGAACCGTTTTTGATTCAACAAGGTTTTTTGCAGCGCACGCCGCGCGGACGCATTGCCACGCTGGCGGCTTACAGGCATTTGGGCGTGGCTGCACCGGCATCTGCGCAAAATGCGACAGGTTTGTTTGGTGCTGACATCGAATAAATATCTAACGCCTGCCGATTCAGGTGCTGCTTTCCTCGCGCGTGGCCGCATCCAAATGCCGCTCATCTGCCCAACCAACCAACTGCAGACCTTGCGGTGTCCAAAGTAAACGGTTGATGGCTGTATTTCGCAAACCCCAACTGCGTGCAGCTTGCAAATCTTGCCGCGTAGCCATGCGGTAGAGAATGTCCAGTACACCGCCATGCGTGACCAAAGCGATTTGCTCGCCCAGGTGTTGGCTGGCAATCTCATTGACCATTTGAGTTACGCGCTCATGCAGCATCACCAGACTTTCTCCCCCATTTTGGGGTGTCCATTGCGGGTCACGCTCGCGCCACTGGGCTGCTTCGTCCGGATATGCCTGTTGTATTTCATCCCAGGTCAGACCTTCGAAAAACCCATAATGCCGCTCGCGCAAAGGTGTGACAGGTCTGACTTGCAATGTGTGCAGCGAAGCAATCTGCTGTGCTGTGACAAATGCACGGCTTAAATCGCTGGCATAAATGGCGTGTATTTCTTCTTCTGCCAGTGCTTTAGCCACTTGAGTGGCCTGCCAGTGACCTTGTGAGTTCAAGGCAATGTCAATTTGTCCCTGGATACGGGTAGCCACGTTCCAGTCGGTTTCGCCATGTCGAATAGCCAGTATGCGGGTCGAGTTCATCAGGTGAAGTGTATTCAATCACCAGCCAACAAAAGGGATAAGTATTTAAAATAGTACGACCGTTCTTTTTTTTGATAGACTGCACGCATGACACATTCAGTATCCCTGCTAAAAGACGCAGACAAAGCCTCTCCAAGTCATAAATTGCTGCACAAAGGGCAACAAACCAAGGCGGCGATTGTGGATGCGGCCTTAGGGCTCGCGACGCAAATCGGTCTTGAGGGTTTGAGCATTGGTGCGCTGGCTGAAGTGATGTCCATGAGCAAATCGGGCGTGTTTGCCCATTTCGGATCGCGCGAAGAATTACAAATTTCAGTTGTTCGTGAATACCACCAGCGTTTTGAGCAGGAAGTGTTTTTTCCAGCTATGCAAGCCACTCGCGGTTTACCCCGTTTGCAAGCGTTGTTTATCAACTGGATGGCAAGAACAAGCGCAGAAATTGATTCCGGCTGTTTGTACATCAGTGGAGCCGCAGAATTTGATGACAGGCCAGGCCCAGTTCGAGATGCACTGGCCAGTTCAGTGAAGACTTGGTTGACTGCTTTGCACCGCTCGGTGCTACAAGCGCGAGACGAAAAACATTTGTCGCCAGACGTCGATGCTGCGCAGATGTCATTTGAAATTCACGGATTGATATTGGCTTTGCATTACGAAGCACGGTTCTTAAAAACCGCAAAAAGTTTGAACCGTGCCAAGCAGGGTTTCGAAAACATTCTTCAACGCTACGGCGCCTACCCATTGAAAGATAGACCATGACAACTTACACCCCGCCACTTCGTGACATGCATTTTGTGATGAACGAAGTGCTAGATGTGCCATTAAAACTTGCTCAGATACCTGCTTTCGCAGAGCTTGACACGGACACCATTGCTGCTGTGTTGGAAGAAGGCGGCAAATTTGCCACAGAAGTATTGTTACCCCTTAACAGTGTGGGAGACAGGCAAGGATGCACTTTAAATGTGACAACCCATGAAGTACAAACCCCAGCGGGTTTTAAGCAAGCCTTTGAACAATATGTTCAAGGAGGTTGGCCAGCGCTTAATTGTGATCCTGTGTATGGAGGTCAAGGTTTGCCTTTGGTAGTCAACCAGTGTTTTTATGAAATGCTCAACAGTGCCAACCAAGCATGGACGATGTATCCAGGTTTGACACATGGTGCTTATGAATGTTTGCATGCACACGGCACCGAAGAGCAAAAACAACTTTTTCTTCCCAAACTCACTAATGGCGAATGGACCGGCACCATGTGTTTGACGGAAGCACATTGCGGCACTGATCTTGGCTTGTTGCGTACCAAAGCCGAGCCTCAGGCCGATGGCAGTTACAAAATCACAGGCAATAAAATTTTCATCAGTGCAGGTGAGCATGACTTTGTCAGCAATATTGTCCATCTGGTGCTGGCACGTTTGCCTGATGCGCCTGCAGGAAGCAAGGGCATCAGTCTTTTTGTGGTTCCCAAATTCATGGTCAATGCCGATGGTTCTTTGGGCGCCCGTAATGGCATTTATTGCGGCGGTCTTGAGCACAAAATGGGCATCCATGGCAATGCCACGTGTCAGATGGTGTTGGACGGCGCTGTCGGCACATTAGTGGGTCAGCCGAACAAAGGACTGGCGGCTATGTTTGTGATGATGAACGCAGCCCGTATAGGCGTGGGCATGCAGTCGTTGGGACTGACCGAAGTGGCCTACCAAAATGCCTTGGCCTACGCGAAAGACCGCATCCAGTCGCGCAGTTTGTCTGGTGTTAAAAATCCTTCGCAACCCGCAGACAGCATTTTGGTGCACCCAGATGTCAGAAAAATGTTGCTCACAGCCAAAGCTTATGCAGAGGGAGGTCGTGCGCTGAATTTGTATTGCGCTTTGCTGATTGACCAAGAGTCACAACATCCTGATGAATCAGTGCGCCAAGAGGCCGCTGAGATGTTGGCCATGCTGACACCGGTCGTCAAGGCATTCATCACAGACAACGGATGGATTGCTACTTCGTCTTGTTTGCAAGTATTGGGTGGACATGGTTTTATCAGTGAATGGGGCATGGAGCAATTTGTACGCGATGCCCGCATCAATATGATTTATGAAGGCACCAATACCATTCAAAGTTTGGATTTGCTGGGGCGCAAGGTATTGGCTAACCAAGGAGCTACCTTGAAAAAATTTGGCAAAATGATTTCCGAATTGGTGAGCGCGGAAACTGCCAATGAAGACATGGCGCCTTTCATACAACCATTAGCCAAACTCGGTCAACAAATGACAGCATTGACAGGTGAAATAGGTATGAAAGCCCTGTCTAATGCAGATGAAGTAGGTGCTGCTTCTGTGGATTATTTGCGTGTGACGGGTCATTTGGTTGTAGGCTATTTTTGGGCTCGCATGGCTCAAGTGGCATTGCAAAAAATAGCTGCGGGGAGTAACGATTCTTTTTACAAAGCGAAACTACAAACTGCACGTTTTTATTATTCCAGGCTGTTTCCCGAAACCGCGTCATTGATGCTTACTGCGCGTTCAGGCAGTGAAGTTTTGATGGACACGGCAGACGTGTTTTCTTGAATTGATACTTAACTCAACCTACCACGGAGATACCCACCATGAAAAAAGTAATCAGCTTGTTGGCTGTTTTTATCAGCCTGAGCGCCAGCGCACAAATGACCCCGGTCGGTTTGTGGCACACGATTGACGATGAAACCAAGCAACCCAAGGGGGAAGTACGCATCACAGAAAACAATGGTGTGCTCAGCGGAGCAGTGGGTCGCGCATTAAAAGAAGACCCCAAAGCCAAGACGGTGTGCGATTTGTGCACCGATGACCGCAAAAATCAAAAAATCATTGGTATGGAAATTATTCGAAATCTGACCCGCGAAGGCAAAGAAAGTGATTACTTGTGGGCTGGTAATGGCACGATTCTGGATCCTACCAACGGTAAAGTCTATGAAGTAAAAATGGTTCCTTTAGAAGGCGGTAAGAAATTACAAGTACGCGGCTACCTTGGTATTTTTTACCGCACGCAAATTTGGGTTCGGGTTGAATAACACAGCCTCTTGATTTAACAGCAGGAAATTTCATGACCTCTATATTGCACAACGTTGAACACGGCGTAATGACTTTGACCATTCACAGAGTGGATAAAAAAAACGCATTGACAGCAGACATGTATGCGGCATTGGCAGATGCGCTGACTAAAGCCAGCGAATCAAGCGACGTGCGCGTGGTGTTATTTCAAGGTCATGAAACCGTGTTCAGTGCGGGCAACGATATTGCAGACTTTTTGCAGCAACCACCTGCAACTGCCGATTCTCCGGTATCTCGTTTTTTACGAGGTATTGCCGTGTTTCCCAAGCCCTTGCTGGCCTCTGTATGCGGACCGGCAGTGGGCGTAGGAACTACCATGCTGTTTCATTGCGATTTGGTGTACGCAGGGGATAACGCTGCTTTTTCTATGCCGTTTGTCAACCTCGGCTTGTGCCCGGAGGCTGCGTCCAGTTTGTTGGCTGTCCAATTGTTTGGTTACCAACGCGCGGCGGAAGCATTGCTCATGGGTGAACCCATGATGGTTGAAACTGCCCTCGAGTTGGGTCTGATCAGTCGGGTGTTGCCTCCTTCAGAGGTCAATGCTTATGCCCAACAGCAAGCTCAAAAAATGGCTAAAAAACCACTGGCCTCTTTGATCGAGACCAAGCGCTTGATGAAGTCTTCACGCACGCCTTTCGTGCTGTCCCAAATGGATGAGGAGGCGGCAGTTTTCTCCAGAATGCTCAAGGAGCCGGCGGCGATAGAAGCATTCAGCGCCTTCATGGAGAAACGCAAACCGGTCTTTAACTGATTTCCTTGCGCAGTATCGGTCTGGGTTTTCCGTTGGCATCGATAGCAACATAAGTCACGTTAGCCTCGGTTACCTTGAGGTAAACGCCTTGCAAGCTGAAACGCTCAGCGAAAACCTCCACCTTGACTGTGATTGATGTGTTGCCGATGCGGGTCACAGAACTGAAAAAACTCAAAATATCACCCACCTTGACCGGTTGCTTGAAAATGAATTCATTCACAGCGACTGTGGCCATGCGACCATTCACATAGCGTGCGGGTAAAACCGAACCCGCTAAATCCACCTGCGCCATGACCCAGCCGCCAAATATGTCGCCGCTCTGGTTGCAATCGGCCGGCATCGGAATGACTTTGAGCACCAGTTCAGCGTCTTTAGGTAACCCTGCCACAGTCTGGCGGGAATCGTTGTTCGTGGTCACAGGCACAATCCTAGGAGTTGTTTAACCGGTATTGTGCTTTATGCGTCACCACGCCTCCTCTTCTCCAGTTGTATCCGCTTCTTCTGCCATCCAGCAGACCACCTCCGATTGGGTGACCCTTAAACGCTTATTTCCCTACTTGTGGGAATACAAATGGCGGGTCATAGCGGCACTGTCTTTCATGGTTGGCGCCAAACTGGCTAACGTTGGTGTGCCTTTGTTGTTGAAAGAATTGATTGATGCGATGACGCCTCAACCAAGTGGTGTGCAAATCGCATTGGTAGTGCCCTTGGCGTTGCTGGTGGGTTATGGACTGTTGCGATTGTCTGTTTCTGGATTCACGGAATTACGAGAGTTGGTTTTTGCAGCAGCCACACAAGGCGCGGCGCGCAAAATTGCATTGCAAACATTTGAGCACTTACACAATTTGAGTTTGCGTTTTCATCTGGAGCGGCAAACCGGCGGTATGAGTCGCGATATTGAACGCGGTGTCAGAGGTATTGAATCTTTGATAGCTTATTCGCTCTACAGCATCGTGCCAACCTTGATCGAGGTGGTGCTGGTGTTGAGTATTCTCGGGGTGAAGTTTGACAAGTGGTATGCCATCATCACTTTGCTGGCTTTGGCGCTTTATATTTATTTCACGGTGACTGTCACGGAATGGCGCACCCAGTTCCGAAAGCAAGTCAATGAATTTGATTCGAGTGCACATACGCGGGCGATTGACTCACTGTTGAACTATGAAACTGTCAAGTATTTTGGCAATGAAGCGTTTGAAGCTTCACGCTACGACGAAAGTCTGAACAAGCTTCGGCGCGCAAGAATCAAGGCTCAAAACTCCTTGAGTGCGCTCAACATAGGACAGCAACTCATCATCGCGGTTGCCTTGGTGGCGATGCTGTGGCGAGCCACGGAAGGTGTGGTGCAAGGACGCATGAGTCTGGGGGACTTGGTGATGATCAATGCCTTCATGATTCAACTTTATATTCCGTTGAATTTTTTAGGTGTGATTTACCGCGAGATCAAACAAAGCCTGACCGACTTGGATCGCATGTTCATGTTGTTGGAAAAAAACCGTGAAGTTGCTGACAGCAAGTCGGCGCACATATTGAAATTGCAAAGCCCGCCAGAGGTGCGATTTGAGAATGTGCATTTTGCTTATGAACCTGATCGACCTATATTGCATGGCATCAGCCTGACCATTCCTGCCGGCAAGACCGTGGCGGTGGTCGGCCCCTCTGGTTCAGGCAAATCGACGTTGGCACGCTTGTTATTTCGCTTTTACGATGTTCAAGAGGGAGCCATCAGAATTGATGGCCATGAACTGAGACAACTGACACAAAACAGTGTGCGACAAGCTATAGGCATCGTGCCGCAAGACACGGTGTTGTTCAACGACACGGTCTACTACAACATCGCCTACGGCAATACCTCGGCTACCCGCCAGCAGGTGGAAGATGCCGCCAACTCTGCGCGTATCCATGAATTTATTGTGTCCACTCCTTTAGGCTATGAAACCATGGTGGGTGAGCGCGGTTTGAAGTTATCTGGCGGTGAAAAGCAAAGGGTAGCCATCGCACGTACTTTGTTGAAGAACCCAGCCATATTGATTTTTGATGAAGCCACCTCTGCGCTCGATAGCAGCAACGAACGTGCCATACAAGCTGAGTTACGGGAAGCGGCATTCAACAAAACCACGCTGGTCATTGCGCACCGATTGTCTACAGTGGTGGACGCGCATGAGATTGTGGTGCTCGATAGCGGACGCATTATTGAGCGTGGTACGCACGCCCAATTGCTGGCTACCAATGGTCGGTACGCGCAGATGTGGGCGCTGCAACAAAGCCAAGAAGAACAGGTTTAAGGCAACTCGTTGTCTTCGGGCGGTTCGTCCTTGTCGCGTGGACCCACCTTGCCCAGGCGCGCCTTTAAGGATTGCGGTTCACCGCTGATCACTGCTGCATACATGGTGGTGTTGCTCATCACCTTTTTGACATAGTCACGGGTTTCGTTAAAGGGAATGCATTCAGCCCACATAGCGCCTTCCAGTTGGGGGCCGTTGCGCCATTTGCGTGGTCTGCTTGGCCCTGCGTTATAGGCAGCAGCAGCCATGGGCATAGAGCCATGAAAATTGTCCAATATCAACTTAAGGTATCCGGTGCCTATGGCAATATTGGTGTCGCGTTGATTCAATTGATCAACTTGAAAATTTTTCATACCCAACTTCTTGGCCGTCCATTTGGCAGTACGCGGCATGACTTGCATCAAACCGCTTGCGCCGACAACTGACTTTGCGTTGATGATGAAGCGACTCTCTTGCCGGATCAAGCCATAAACAAAGGCAGTTTCTAAATTGATATCACGTGTTCGTGACAACACCTCCTCACGGTATGGCATGGGATAGCGATGGTTCACATCAAATTGTTGTGTGCGTTCGCTGCTGCTGATACAGCGGTCCCAGATTTCAAGCTCGCAAGCCCATTGCGCCACGGCATTTTTTTCCCTGTCATTCATACGACCGCGCTTACCTTGTGCATCTACCAGACCTGCGGCGTAATTCCACTCGCGCACGCCCTCAGACCGCATACCTATCCGGATAGCATGGTAGGCACGTTGCAAACTCGGATTGGCTTTGGCCGCTTCCATCTCGGCTGAAGTAGGCGCTGTCGGACGAGTGGGCAATGTTATTTTTTGACCTAATTCTTCCAATGCAAGTTGTTCATAAAACCCTTGGGTGCCAGCAATGCTTTGGAGCGCCATCAATGCTTGCGGCATGGCAGTGGTGGATGTGGGTTGTCTGGCAATAAGTGCTCGTGCGCGCCAATATACCCAGGCCGCGTCTTTTTGTGCTGCTGGGCTCATGGCGTTGATGGCAGACTCGACCATGTTCCAGTTTGGCTTTCCCTCGCTTCTCAAAGCGGCGCGAACTTTCCATGCCAGTAACTCATCCGGTAGCCCCTGCCCATTTCCAGAAGCCTCAAAATACTCAACGGCTTTGCTGTCAAAGTCCATGGCCGATTGACGGCCAATCACTGCCCAAAGCCATGACAATTGCTCTGCATTGAGAAGTTTGATCGCTTTGTTGGTATTGATTTGTTTGATCGCAGCAGACTGGTCATTGGCGGCGAGTTTGACCAAGGCCAAGGTCATCCATTCGGGGGATTCTTTGCCTAAAGAAGTCGCACGTTGTTGTAGAAAACGCGTTGGATTGGTCATCAACTCATCCAGCCTCGACATGCTTTGGCCCGACACCATGTGCAAGGCATCACGCGCAGGCGGTTTGCGATTGATTTCGATCATGAAACGTGCTTTGCGCCATGCATCCAAAGCATTGACACGCTTGGCCAAAAGCAATTGTTCAAATGCATAGGTGCATCCTTCATCGCTATTGCGCAAGGACAGCCATGTTTGCCGGATGAATTCTTCTTGGGTTGCAGTACCTTCAAATTTCTTGTGGTTACTTTGCAACCAATTCGCGTAACACGCCACCTCTTTGTCGTCATGCATGCGGTAGAGTTCGTATTCACGTTCGAATTGCGTCCACTCTTGGCGTTGCGCCAATACCAGTAGCCAGTCATATCGCATCCGGTCTTCCTGGTAAGTACCGGCGTATTTATTCAAAAACTCTTTGATTTCGCTGTCGCTGGCATCGCCGAGTCGCACGCGCAATTCCCAATATGCCGCCCACGGCTCCAAAATATGGCCTTTGGCCTGCGGCAGCAGTTGCGAGAGTTTTTTTCTGTCGTTATGAGAGAAGGCAGACGACATGTCTATCAAGACTTGGTCTGTTCTGTCGGGCGAGGGACTCAGGCTGGCGGCGAGAGTCAGGGTGCTGTGGCTAAAAAGCAGGCCACTGCAAAGAAAAACGGCACAGCAGCGGTTCAGAATTGAGAGCATGACACAATGAAGACACCTGACATAAGGCCTTCATTCTCCCATGGACAAAAAAGCCCTTCGCAAACAATTGATTCAAGAGCGTTTGGATTTGCCGGATCGTGCTGAACGTTCCGATATGTTGCAACGCGTTTTGCGCATCTGGTTGTTCGACCGCAAAGACACAGTGATTGGCGCTTACTGGCCAATCAAAGGTGAATTTGATCCTTTGCCAGCTTTGCATCGATGGAAAGAAGACGGCGAATTGCTGGATGACCCGGTGCTACGCCGTATCGGCCTGCCAGTGGTTGATAAAGTGACCAAGACGTTGACGTTTCATGCCTGGTACCCGGGCTGCGACATGGAAGAAGACGCCTACAACATTCCCAAACCCAAAGACACGGAAGTGGTCGTGCCGACTTTGTTGTTTGTGGCCTGTGTGGGCTATGGAGCCGGCGGTTACCGCTTGGGTTACGGCGGCGGTTTTTACGACCGCACGCTTGCGCAGTTACAGCCTAAACCTTTCAGTGTGGGATTGGGCTTCACCGGCGGCTTCATCGAAGACATGGAGCCTGAACCGCATGACTTACCGTTGGATGCATTGCTGAATGAAAACGGCGTGGTCTGGCCTACCCATTTTTGATAAGCACTGATCTGTTGCGTAACTTGCTTATGATGGGGCATTCCCTCCTACACACAGGTGTGTCCATGTCCAAAGCGTTTGCCAGTCAGAGCGATCTGAGCGATAAAAAAATCAGTTTCACCCAACTCAGTCAGCACTGTTGGGCCTATACCGCAGAGGGTGACCCGAATTCCGGTGTCATCATCGGTGACAAATACATACTGGTGAGCGACACCACGGCCACCCCGTTGATGGCGCAAGATTTGATTGCGCGTATTCGCGCGGTCAGTGATAAACCCATTAAATATGTATTGTTGACGCACTACCATGCGGTGCGTGTTCTCGGTGCCAGCGCTTATGTGGCTGAAGGCGCGACTGAAATCATTGCCAGCAAGGGCACCTTTGACCTGATTGTCGAGCGCGGTGCCGAGGACATGCAAAGCGAAATGGACCGCTTTCCACGTTTGTTCAGAGGTGCGGACAGCGTGCCCGGTTTGACTTGGCCGACATTGGTGTTCGGCGACGGCAAACCCGGCAGACATGGCAGCATCCGTTTGGATTTAGGTGGTGTGAGCGTCGATATCTGGCATCCCGGTGCAGGCCATACGCGCGGTGACACCATTGCTTGGGTGGAAGCTGAAAAAGTTTTGTTCAGCGGCGATCTGGTGGAATACCAAGCAGGTGTTTACACGGGTGACGCGCATTTGGCTGAATGGCCGACCACATTGGAAGCCTTGCGCGGTTTAAACGCAGAAGCGATCGTGCCCGGTCGCGGCGAAGCCATGATCGGCAATGCCAATGTCAATCTATCACTGGACTACACCCGCGAGTGGGTGGAAACTTTGTTTGCCTGCGGCAAAGAGGCGGTGGCGCAAAACATGGATTTGAAAGCGGCCATGGCTTTGACCCGAAAGCACATGGACCCAGTGTTTGGTAAGGTTTTTATTTACGAGCATTGCCTGCCGTTTGATGTCAGTCGCGCCTATGACGAAGCCAAAGGCATTGTCAATCCGCGTATTTGGACAGCCGAGCGCGACAAGGAAATGTGGGCTTCTCTACAAGCTTGATCGGTTCATGAGGCTTTGTAGCGCATCAAAGCCCGCACATCCGATTCATAGTTTTTGAGCGTTTTCATCATGTGTTCGCGTTGTTTGGCGGTGGTTATGTTGTGAAACTGTGCCGCGGCTTCGCAATTGGTGCGTTTGCGTTTTTTCAGATAAGCGGCATATGCGGGGTCGGATGAATGCAAACTGCTTTGCAGCCATTGGCGAACCATGGCTTTCGCTTCTGCCGCTTCCGGTTGGGTGTTCAAAATCCGCTCATGCAGCGCCAGACTTTCTTTTTGTTGACGAACCCGTTCGGCAAATGTGCGTTCGGGCTCATAGCCGGAGTCTTGCGCGAGTTGACGCAATAATTTTTCCTGAGCCGTACTCAAGCTGCCGTAAAAACGCTCCGCATTCGTTTGCCCTTTGTCGACTTGCACATCGAGTTGCTTGTCGCGGGACGCATCCAGCTTCCATTCTTTGCGGTAATCTTTCAGATCTTGTTCGTATTTGCGTTTCAGCGTGCGCAGTTGATCGGCATTCAAGCTCAAAGCAAGTTGGGTCAACGGCACTTCAAATTGCTCAATCAATGGATCCAGGCTATCGGTCATGACGTCTGCTATGGCGCAGACTTGCTCTGCGCTGACGTCACCCTTTGCCAATTCTTGTATTTGTTTGAGCGTATCCACATACAGCGGCAGTTGGTTTTGGCGGTGCCATTCCAGCGTGATCTTTAAATCAGCCAGCGTTTGCTTTTCCTGCGCCGCATTCAAATCGACATGCGGATTGATCCATAAAAACATCAGCAAATTTGGTGCATTGTTGTAGCCGGTCACCACCAGACTGCAACCAGACAGCGACAGCAACCAGCCCAGAGCCGTCAGTTTGGCCAGCCTGGGCAGCAGATGTAGGCGCTGATTGATAATTGCATAAATAGAGGGAATCACATGCATGTCAAAGATTGATGTAGTCATCATGGCAGCGGGCAAAGGCACCCGCATGAAGAGCAGTATGCCTAAAGTTCTGCACCGATTGGGCGGTAGGGCTTTGCTGCAGCACGTGATCGACACGGCACAACAAGTTCAAGCGCGGCGAACGGTGGTGATCACCGGTCATGGGGCAGAACAGGTGGAGGCCTTACTGTCGCCACAGTCCAGTCTGCAAACAGTGCGGCAAATGCCGCAATGGGGCACTGGGCATGCCGTCCAGCAGGCGATGCCGTTGTTGCAAGACGATGGCATTACTCTAATTTTATCGGGCGATGTGCCTTTGATACAAGCCCAGACGTTGCAAGCTTTGTTGCAACTATGCGACTCCAACCACCTGTCATTGTTGACCCTGCAAACCCCGAATCCCAGCGGTTACGGCCGCATCGTGCGTGGACTCGAACAACAAGTGACAGCCATTGTTGAAGAAAAAGATGCGACAGATGAACTTCGGCGCATCCAAGAAATTTACAGCGGCATCATGGCTGTGCCCACCCATTTGTTGAGGACATGGCTGGCACGATTGGATAACAACAATTCCCAAGGCGAGTTTTATTTGACCGATGTGGTCAAGTTTGCTGTCGCCGATGGCCATGAAGTGCAAGCTTATTGCATCGACCAAGCTTGGCAAGTGGAGGGTGTGAATACGCCCGTTCAATTAGCCGCACTGGAGCGCACTTACCAGCATTTACAAGCGCAACAGTTGATGCAGCAAGGCGTGCGATTGGCAGATCCTGCGCGTTTAGATGTGCGCGGTCAACTGGTCTGCGCCGCTGATGTAGACATCGATGTCAATTGTGTTTTTGAAGGCCATGTCAGCTTGGGCGAAGGCGTCAGCATTGGGGCAAATTGCGTGATTGCCAATGCAGATATTGGTGCAGGTTCACAAGTGCTGCCCTTTTCACATATTGACGGCGAAGTCCAAGGTGTTCGAATCGGCAGTGGCGCGCGCATTGGACCTTTTGCTCGCTTAAGACCTGGCGCCATATTGGGCGACGAAGTGCATATAGGTAACTTTGTAGAGGTGAAAAACAGCACCTTGGCCAAGGGCGCTAAAGCCAACCATCTGGCTTATCTGGGGGACGCCATCGTCGGTGAACGGGTCAACTACGGCGCGGGTGTTATCACGGCAAACTATGACGGTGCAAACAAACACCAGACCATCATTCAAGCCGATGTTCACGTGGGCAGTAACAGTGTGCTGGTCGCGCCGCTGAGCTTGGGTGCGGGTGGTACTGTGGGCGCAGGTTCGGTGATTACCAAGGACACAGCCGCTGGCGCATTGACTGTTGCACGTGGCAAGCAAATCAGCATATCGAACTGGCAGCGTCCGGTGAAAAAAAATAAATAAAGGACAGAGTCTATGTGTGGCATCGTCGGCGCGGTTTCTACCCGCAACATTGTTCCTGTGCTGGTGCAAGGCCTGCAACGTTTGGAGTACAGAGGCTATGACTCTTGCGGCGTGGCCGTCAACGCAGATATAGCGCAACTCGAACAAGCTGTCGGTTTGCAACGCGCTCGCAGCACCTCTCGTGTGGCCGAGCTGGTGGCACAGGTCAACGATTCTTCAGGCGGGCTAGCTGGCAAGACCGGGATTGCCCATACGCGCTGGGCTACTCATGGTGCGCCAGCGGTTCATAACGCGCATCCGCACTTTAGCCACGGCCCTGGCTTGTCTGCCAGCGACTCAGATGCACGCATCGCCCTGGTACACAACGGCATCATTGAAAACCACGAAGAACTGTGTCTGCAATTGCAAGCCAAAGGCTATGTGTTTGTCAGTCAAACTGATACCGAGGTGATGGTGCATTTGATAGATTCTTTGTACCTTGGCGATTTGTTGCAAGCGGTCACTCAGGCGATTGCGCAGTTACAAGGCGCGTTTGCCATTGCCGTCATCGCCCGCGACGAACCGCATCGTGTGATCGGTGCCAGAGCAGGTTCTCCCCTCATTTTGGGTGTCGGTAAGGGTGAAAATTTTTTAGCCAGTGATGCCATGGCGTTGGCTGGTGTGACTGACCAAATCGTTTACCTCGCTGAAGGCGATGTGGTCGATCTGCAGTTACACAACTTCACACTGTATGACTCGACGCATCAAAAAGTTCAGCGTGATGTGCTCACCGTTCAGGCACACAGTGGCGCCGCAGAACTCGGCCCTTACCGTCACTACATGCAAAAAGAAATTTTCGAACAACCGCGTGCCATCGCTGATACGCTGGAAGGTATCGAAGGCATCGTGCCTGATTTATTTGACCACCCGCTGCGCCCGGGTGAAGCCGCCCGCGTTTTTGCAGACATAGACTCTGTGTTGATATTGGCTTGCGGTACCAGTTATTACAGTGGTTGTGTGGCGAAGTACTGGCTTGAGTCGATGGCACAGATTCCGTGTCAGGTCGAGGTAGCCAGTGAATACCGCTACCGCGACAGCGTGCCTCATGCGCGCACGCTGGTGGTCACCATCACACAGTCGGGTGAAACCGCAGACACCTTGGCCGCCTTGAAGCACGCACAAAGCCTTGGAATGAATCAAACATTGACCATATGCAATGTGTCCACCTCGGCCATGGTGCGCGAATGCAAACTGGCTTACATCACGCGCGCCGGTGTTGAAATTGGTGTGGCGTCCACCAAGGCGTTCACTACTCAGTTGGCAGGTTTGTTTTTATTGTCGCTGGCACTTGCCAAAACCAAACATCGCTTGAGCGAAAGCGCAGAAGCACAACATCTCAAAGCCATGCGGCATTTGCCAGTGGCTTTGCAAAGTGTGCTGGCCTTGGAGCCGCAACTCATCGCCTGGGCGCAGGATTTTGCCGATAAGGAAAACGCTTTGTTTTTGGGGCGAGGCATGCATTACCCCATCGCATTGGAAGGTGCATTGAAGTTGAAAGAAATCAGCTACATACATGCCGAGGCTTATCCTGCTGGTGAGCTTAAACATGGTCCACTTGCACTGGTCACTAGCGCCATGCCCGTGGTGACGGTGGCGCCAAACGATGCATTGCTTGAAAAACTGAAAAGCAATTTACAAGAAGTACGCGCGCGCGGCGGTGTGTTGTATGTACTTGCAGATGCGGACACGCGCATTCAATCGGATGAAGGTCTGCATGTGATTCGCATGCCTGAGCACTATGGCGCCTTGTCTCCGTTGTTGCACGTGGTG
>Ga0114973_10001219_pt1 | contig 19304 bp, 5 predicted proteins | sample M_140807_MF_Meta_FD_87025 | JGI IMG/M metagenome (GOLD analysis project Ga0114973, IMG submission 87025) | Freshwater microbial communities from Lake Montjoie, Canada to study carbon cycling - M_140807_MF_MetaG | ecosystem: Environmental > Aquatic > Freshwater > Lake | place: Lake Montjoie...
AAATAAATCTAATAATATCATATATTATTAAATTTAATAAATATAGCTATTGGTTAGTTAGAAAAAGCAAGACCTGCTTGACCGTCCAATATCCTTAAAACATTTATGCAAATTGCATACACTCTAAGTTTAGCAGTATTTAAATAATTAATCGCTTTATTAGTTGTAATAATAATCTGAAAATCATCAATCTTACTAAGATTACAAGATCCAGACGGTTGATGTTGCTCCGGATATAATGCGAATGAATAATTATATAGTCCATTCATTGGACGATTGGGATGATGTTGAAATGGTTGAACTAAATTAAAATAATCAGCAGTTCTAGGTGATAATCTATTAGTTCCGTTCATAATAATCTGTACCGTGTTTATTATATCTGTCTTCTGAAAATAATCTAATGAATAATTAGAATTATATAATAAATTATTAGCAACTAAATAATCCATCTGTGCTCTAAATATAATCTCTTTACAAGGATGCGAATATGCTAATTTAATTTTACTCGAATTCGTCGTTATGTTCTTATCATTGTCAAACAATAATGTCTCTATCAAATACTCATGATTGCTTTTAATAAAATTAATACGTTCTGCCGTATCCAAATATATATAATCAACCATTAAATTCGCACTCACTAATGATAAAGAATTAGTCCAGGCAAAATTAGTCTGTTTATTTATTTGAACCATCTCTAAAGATCCATTTGACACGCTCACATTATATATCCCATCCAATGATAATATTTTATAATTTGTACTGCCAATTGAATTACTTATGATCGGATTTGAACTTATCTTCGAATAATATAATCTATTCTCGGTATTACTAATTGTCGCAAAATATTTAAATATTATTAGAGTTTGAGTGTTCCCGTTCTGTTGATACAATATGTCTCCCTCCTTAAATTGAGTAAAATTATTGTCTATCTGAATATAATTAGTCGGACTTAATAATAATACATCATTTAAATTCGCAAATTCAACATTGATCTTCACATCCGAAAATTCTAATGCTACTATCGGTAAAGATAACCCATAATTCTTACAAAACCAAAAGTATAATGGTATCGTCAATACATACGACTCCTTACTATTCGTGAAATTTGTTAGCTCTGGAACATTCCCTATCATTATGTCTAACCCTCTATCATTATTATTGTTGTTTGTCAGCTCCGACCATATTTGTAACCAATCAGCGTAATGTTTGTCAATAATATAACCGCCAATCTCAATTTCAACTGTTTTAATGATATTCCAACCAATTTTTTCAATCCACGCACATTTATTTAAATTTTGTAAGGATGGTGATTCCTGAAAAAAATTAATTTGTGGTAATGTAACAGATATATACATCTGTGAAATTAAATCTGCATTTTTACCAATAGTACAAGTAATCTTTTTGCCAAAATCTGCCTGTGAATTAAAATTCTGTAATACATTTTCAATCGAAAAATTTGTGTGTCTTTTATACACTATTTTGAAAAATGTTATTTGAGGCTCATTCGTTAAATATAAATCCTCGTTTCCTAGCGCCATCAATTGTATTATACCTCCCGTCATTTGTCTTATTATTATATAATTACATAATAATAATATTTTTATAACGATTTAATTATTATATACACACGCTCCAAGCCCACTAAATATTCTTAATATATTATAATGTCGAGCTATCACCTTTATACATAACAAGTCATTCGACAACGCTAACGTCTTATCCAATGTAACATTTAATTGTACGTTATTGTTCTTCATCATCGAAAAATTTAAACTACCCGACGGCTGTCTTTCTTTCGGATTGAGACAAAAGGAATACACATTCAATCCATTATAAGGATTATTTTCGTATTTCTGATACGGAATCACTAAAGTCGTATATTTACTGTCTCGATCTAATAAAGTTTTACCATTCAATACTATCTGATTATTTGTTATAGGACTATTAACACCATATTCTGGCACATTTTTTAATATATCATTTATACTGTCTAGTTCTGTCTTTGAAATCCATGACATATTTATATTGTTTATATCCAAATCCATTAATCCATACTTGTTCTTCTGACGATTATATGCCGTGTTTATTATATCCATTATTGGACCATTGCTTTTATATAACATTATGTTTTTTAGTTCATTCAATACTTCATTATATGTCGAAACAGATGAAGTTCCATTCGCATAATCATGTAAATTTAAATTTGTTTCAGTCTGACAAATCCAATACATGTCCTTTACACAGTTCTTGAAATTTAAATTTATTGATATCGTTCCATCCAATATATCACTCTTATTCATATATATCGGGGACAAATACTGTAATTGCTCTATTAAATATTCATGTCTAAATGATATAAATTTATTCCTCTCATCCTCATCTAAATATATGTAATCCATTAACAAATTTGCTTTAATAATTGAATTGTCCGACTTTTTACCTTCTGATTGCCTTTCAGTTTTTTCAAATATTACAACTTTCACAAAATCATCATGAACCGTTAAATCATTAAACTGTTTCAGCTTTATTCGTATATGGATTTTTGTATTTATTAAACTAATTAATGGTAAGCTAGATGTTGAACTGTTGAAAGTCCATGGTATCGGTAGATATATCGTCTGTCCTTCTATTTTAGTACTTGGACTTAATAAGTTAGATGTATAACCAATATTTTGTAAATATTTTGGTACCTTCTGTATGTATGTATTTAATCCATATGCAATATGCAAATAATCATCAGTTATTTTCTGTATGCTCTCATCACCAATAAAAAATTCAATGTAGTCCAGTATATAATGACCGAGATATTTTATCCAATTTCCTTTCGGTGGCATGGGACTATAAATATTATATGGCGACGAAATCGCATTCAATACATACGACATCGACGGACTTCCAACTATTCCTTTGTTGTTCTCTTTTAAAATATTGTTATAATCTACTTTATTCTGACTTAACATACTAACTATTTTTTTATATAATGTCAATGTCTCATTAATATCAAAATCATACGGTGGTTCAATATTAAACAGATCTGTCGGTAATATATAATTACTTAATTCAACATTCCCATCTATATGTATATTCTTATGATCCAATATTATATCTTTTATTAAATTATCAAAATATACATCATTCATCAATATCGAATATTCATCGTTTGTTATATTGGACGTATATCTATTTCCATAATATCCACTCATGTAATCTATTATTTTTTCCGACAGCATGTCATATTCATTGTATCTATCTAATATATTGCTTGCAGATATATACTGGTTCTGTCTATTCTTATATATATGATCTATCATATTGCATAATCCACCAAATAATGTTATCGATCCGACTATTGTCGCTAAATTATCACTCAAATTTTTATTTATATATATTTTATTATTTGTAACACTCGTTATAAAACAATAATAGACCTTTGAATTGCCATCAATCACATATATATATGTATTTATTATTATTGGATGTGTAATATCCATCGTTGTCTGAAAATATACACCATGATACGTAACATTATATGTATATTTCATAAAATTATTAGACGCGGCATCTTCAATATATAATGACGGAATATCAGTCTCAACATTAATATAATATTTATTGGTATTGATAAAATCACTCCCGCTTACCGACAATGTATTAAAATAACCCTTTATATTGCTCGTTATATAGTTTATCGTCTTATTAATTGAAGTATTGACAACATTATATATATTACGATCACTCTGTGTATTCTTTAATATTAATTCAACCTGTTTTATTATTAAATAATCTGTACCATTCATATTATTGATGTCATAATAATAATAATTTGGTAGATTAGTTGTTCTAACTAACAGTCCATTTGTTAAATATAATGTTGGATATTTCATCGTCAATATATCGTTTTTCATATAATGCGTCTCTACATGGTTCCCATTCGAATTAAATAGCACCATCAATAAATAATTAATCAATTTTATATTAGAACTCATATTAGACGATGATGATAAACAATTAGTAAAATTTAAATTATTTAATGTGCTATTGTTAATATTATTGACATATTTGTAAAGCAAAAAATGATTACATAAAAATATTTTATTTACACCGTCAATTTGACCTATCCAATCCTCTAAAACAAAACTAGATTTATAATATTGTGTAATCATAAATTCAATCTGTTTCAAACTATAATTTTTTATCTGATAATTTGTATAATTACATTTTAAACTCTCATTTGTATATATAAATTTATTAGATGTATTAATGTCTTTCAAATTTATGAATTTTAACATTATATATGCAATATAATAGTAATTACATGGTAATACCATATTTGAAATATCGTCTAAATTATGAACGTTCATATACATGATTATATTATTGATATTTGTAATGTTTGATGTCTCATAATCATCATAATAAGATGGTGTAATGTTATCAATAATATTTTGTAATGATGTATAAGTAGTATGACCGGTATGACCTGTATGACCCATAAAAGTAGTGTCATATGTATCACATAAATATAAAACAAAATCAGACACTGATTTTTTTTGACTTGTATTTAATGTATCAATATTATCAGTATCATAATTATACATCATATTTTCGGGTAATTTACGATAATAATTCGATTGTAAAGGATCGTTGACTTTGATGATAGTTGCAAGATACCAAATCAAAAGCTGTTGTATTTTCAATCTCGTATAATTGATGCGTTCATTGCTGTCTATTACGACATTCCTATAATATAAATTAAGATCATTATATGCAGTATTTTTATTGAAATCATATGGATTCGAGCCTATATCAATACATGGTTCAATCATTGGATCTGTCAGAGAAATACCATTATAAATATCAAATTTCTCACTATTATCTAATATTGTGATTGATTTCATTTTATTTATTGCAATATCTTTGGTAAAATTATCGTAAAACATTATATCAATGAATGATTGGACCATTAAATTGACATCACTGTAATGTTTTGACATGTTTAATATGTTGGTGTTTATATCTGTGAATTTAATATGAACTGTTATACATTTGTTTTTGAGAGCACAGTCTATGTTAAAACTGTTTTGGGTATTAAAATTATTATATGGATAAACAAATGAATGAATAAGGTCGTTAGATAGAACCATATTATTATGCATAATAGAATTATAAGTAAATGTAGAATATGCAAGTGAATATAGATTAATCGGATAAACGTTATATTTGTATAATTCAGGATTAGTAGTTTGAGAAATCAGTTTCAACATACTATTAATGTCATCTGGATTAGGAGTATTGAATTTATTGATAAGAATATTGATATTATTAATATTGATTAAATTGTTGTAACTAGAATTATAATTATCAATAAAATGTGTAATAGAATGAATAAAAAATATATATGAATAATAGTCTCTATTGACATTGTTATGTGAATTAATTATCTGGGAAAATTTATAAATAATATTATCTACCGTATTCAATTCATTATTTATTTGGAATGTCTTGGCAAACACATTTGTTAAAATAGAAATATCACTGATTTTATAACCAACATTCATTAGTGAAAGTATATATTTAGAATAATCAACCTCATAATTTGTAAATGCACCCTGAAATGCCTGCTTGTTCGGACAAGGCACAAAATATTTTATATTGTAATCTGAATCATAATAATACCAATAGTTATATTGTCCGTTCGCCCATAAATCTGGTCTATAATCATCATAAAATATATTGTCTATCTGTGAAAAATTATTAAATATTATATAACAAATAACATTACGAATATTTATAGAGGAATATAAAGATGGTGTATAGTTAGCAAGCCTAAAAATGTCAATACCATAATAGATACGATTATTGGTTAGACTAATCGTTTGATCTGTGTCAGCATTTATAGTAATTGTAACAGGAATATAAACGGGTAGAGGACCAGAATATGGTGGTGGTGGTGGATAATTAATTGCATTTGTTCCATAATTAATTCCAGTTACTTTATAAACATTAAATGTTTCATCTTCAGAATAAAATCCAACCATGTCATTTATTTTTACATCATATATCGCATTTACTAATAAATCATAACTACCTGTACTACCCGTACTACCAACTATTCCGGAACATTTTATTGGACTGTTATTTTTCAAATTCAAATACTCAATATATTTGTTGTTTATATTGTCATATGTAAGTTTCGATAAATTTAAAATATTACGGTTATCATTATAATATGATATTTGCGTGTTATATAATGTTTTATTAGAATTTAAATATGATGTAATACTGTCTATATTATATATATCGTAACTAAATGGTAAAATAAAAGGATTGAAGTCATTGTTTGGTACAGTATTTTGATTCGTTACAATATCATTTATATCAAGATCATAATTAAGACTAACATTATTAATATTAGTATATGTAGTTAGACCAATAGTATTATTATTAAACAGAGTATCAATATTTTTAAAATATATATCAATAATGTTTTGTTGTAATGCCAATATATCGTTAAAAGCATAATTGTCGTAAATATTGTCAAGAACTCCGTCAAAATATGACAATACGGTACTATCTGTTAGTTCTTCTAAATATATAATACTATCACTTGCGACAGTTTTAAAACTATTTTTTACTATAAGTGTTCTATTAACACTATTTACTATCACATTATTATTATTCAATACATTATTTATATAATTGATACCATAATATAATGTTATTATACATTTCTCAATGATACTCCATCCTGATAAATAATATTTTAATGATACCTCGTTATATATATCTCTAAAATTTACTATATTATCATACAAATATGTTACTGAGTCTAAATCATTTTGTGATGTAAATAATAAATAATTATTAGATGATGAACTTAATAATATCATATTTTTAACATAACTATATAAAAATTTAATAGTATCTTCAATTTCGTATATTTCAATGCTGGTCCAGTCTAAGAAATCTGAAGTTGGTGGGCGTTTTGAAATAGTTTTTAGTAAATTAACAATATAATCATTATAATTTTGAAATAGTATGTTAATAGACGTATAATAGTCTCGTAAATAATATCGTATTACTGATTTAGATACTTTATTATTGACGGCTTTATAACCAACAAAATTATCAAAATTTGTTGATATTTTTAAATACAGAGAACTTGCCTGATTATTGTCCTGTATTTTTTTATATATTATTCCATTCGGATCTGTTGTTACTATCGTATCGTCGTTTTTTAATGTCAAATTTGATGTTGATACTAATATATCATTAATTATATTATATAAATCATTTCTATAAGAACTATATGATAAATTAGATGAATTCTCATCAGTCATTGTATAAGCAATCCAATTAATGTAATCCAATAATATGATGTTTGCATTATAAAAATTGTAATTAGTTTGAACTAATTGATTTGGATTAATAAAAGTATTTACATCTTTCAACTCGAATAGGGTTGTTTGTAACTTTGTCAATGAATTATAAGGCACGACATCAGTAATATATAAATCTTGAAATACTAAATTTCCTTTTGGTAAATTATATGGTGCATTGTCTAACCAATTCATATGTGCTTGAACTTTATAATGGACGATTAAATAAGGTTGAGATGCTAAAACTCCATATCGTCCTACTAAATACTCATTTTTATATTTAATGTATAGATAGTCCGATAAATTCCACGAATAGAGACCAGTATTTAGTTCTATATTATATGGTGTTGTCGCTATATCATCTATTGCCGAAATTTTGTAAAATATCTTTGTTGCATATGTCACATTATAATAACCATCCATGAAATTTTTGTTTGTAAGGACTGTATCTAATGCAGTACTATCTAATACAATATCCAAATATTGTTTGTTTCTCGTTATTATAGATATCGGTCCAATTATTTGTTCTATATCAATCTTACAATTAACGTTATTAACAGTGTTTTGCAGCTGTGAATATAGTGTCGGATTTAAATAATCTTTATTATCTAAATTTATTAAAATATTGTTATATGATGGATAATAATCAGTCGCATTATATGTAAATTGTGTAATGTACTCTATCTTGTTATTTATATATATATAATTATATCCATTCAATTGATACAGTGTTGTATAATACAATTCATGTTGTTCCAATATATATCTATTTTTTGGATGCTCCGAAAAATAATAAGTTCCATCTACTCTGTATTTTGTTATATCGGCGTCCAATATATGATTTAAATGTGATATCTCATATACATCTATTTCTTCACTGAAACTTTCATATAATCCAATATCCAAATTAAAATTATTAATCCATGTAGTTTGAAAATTATAAGTGTATAATATTGGACCAGAAACAGATACTGTTTTTCCAACTGCCGGATTGTAATATCCATTTCTAATATTGTATTTAAATAATAGTTTTATATTGTAGGACGGATCGTCATTATACGAAAAATATAATGATGGATTATTGTTCGATTTTGGTTGGTCTATTAACGCATTTATATATTTGGGAAAAGTATAATCTGTTGATCCAATTATATATTCATATTCCATTTCATATAAAAATAAATTATTCGGTCCAGTTGGTCCAGGAGATGTATATGAATATGGAGTAGATGGTGTATTTGGTAAAAAATCTATTCTATTCAAATTTATTATGTTGATTTGACTCTGTTCCCGTCCTATTAAATATTCATTATATGTTGGTAATGTATCATCCGTTTCTATATCCATATTGTCAATATAAAATAAATAAGGATGGTTAATGTCTGGACTTTTATTATATATATTTCCACTGCCACTGCCACTGCCACTAACTGTACTTGATATAAAATATGGTTTGATATATGAGTTATTTAATGAAGTCGCAATACCATCACTATGTAAATAATATACACGAATAACATCATTCCCATCATATGTTGTATTATTTTGAGTTAAAATATACATTAAATAGTTAAATTTATTATCAAATTGTAAAGACGCAGAATAAGGATCCAATATATAATTCCTTTTACAGAACATTACTGATCTAACATTAGTCGAAAATTGTATGGTTGATCTGTAAATATAAACAGTTGTTTCATCATCATATTGATATAAATATACATTCGACTTATTTGAAAAAACTAACCAATCATTTAATCCGATTGTTCTCAATGTATAAATAGAAATTGGACCAGTCAGTCCATTCAGTCCTGATATTTCTGTTTGTAAAAACGAGTTAGTAATTGTATCAATATAATTAATTGTATAGTCGGACGGACCAATAACTCCATTTTTAGGCAGAGTTAAAAAATATAAATGATTGTAATAATTACATTGTGAAATAATGTTGTATGATTGATTTGATAGAAATTCAGGAGGTCCATACCATAAAGAATTACCAGGAGACGAATTCGCATTATATTCAGGAATATAACTTGGTATTACAGATGGTATAGTAGGTTCATATCCAGAATATCCAAAATTCATATTTAGTTTAATAATATTGTTATTATTGACATAATATACATCATTGTCATTGTGTATCACCATATCATCATATTGTAATATATTAACCGACTTTATTTTATCCAAATATACATTCTTCGAATTTGTCGGAATCGTATAAGGTCCGTATGCATCTACATAATTACCGGCTGGATCTTTACCAATATATAAATTAGCATCATATAACCCACTATCAATTGGATTTTCTTCTAATCGATAGACTTTGGTATCAATAAAATAACGTATTATTAAATAGTCGTAATTATCATCAGAACATATTTCATAACGATAATTACTATCAAATGCTATATTATTAATAGTGTATTGCGTAGATGTATTCAAATCAGTTATGTTATCAATTGTATCATGTATTTTGTTAAAAGAGAGTTCATTTGATGATAAATCGTATTTCAAGAATGTAAATGTATCTTTGCTATACATAAAATTAACAAATCCACAATTCGAGGATGTTAAATAACTTGATGCATCAAATGGATTGTAATTAATATAGAACTCACCTTTGGCAGTAGATGTTAAAACGAGACGATTAAAATAATTTTCAATAAAAATAAAAATAGTTTGTGAATAGTCTGAACCATTCAAATTATTTTGAATATATTTGATAAAATTAATTGTACTGAATGGGAGGATTATATTTGCCGAATTGATATTAGTAAATACCAAATTATCATTTTGTAATTTATAATCTCCATATATTATTCTATTTTGTATCTTATCTGTAATTGTGAATTTATTATTGTAATTATTAAATATCACATCAACATTGTCATAACTATAATAAAATTTATTTGGTAAGACATTATTATTTTTAAATGCTAGTTCATCATACGAATATTTTAGTAATTGCGTTGTTGTCAATATATATATCAAAGATCCATTTACTGAGCCATTTAAAACTTGACCGTTTGACTTATCAATATTTATTGAATTAATATACTCATATTTGATTTCTGAATTATCATTATATATTTCTATTTTATAAACATTATTATTTGAGCCCACATATAAATTTCCTGAATTATTAGCAGTTATATCAATCCACATATATGTAATACCACCAATCATCCAATTATTAAATGTACTATCTATTTTTAGAGTAGTAATACTATCATTATTAGAAAAGAAATCTGTCAGATTATATATTTGGAGTATGTTTGTGTTATTAAAATATATGACGACATATTTACTATTCCACACAACATATTTGACCGAATCTTCGAATTTCCTTGTTTTATCTAGAAGAACGTTTCCATTATAAACGCGAATCCTTGAATTATATATATACATATAATTGTATAAACCTCCTGATAAAATAAATTCTACTTTTTTTGGCATGTCAAAATAAACAGGATCTATCGAAACAGGCAGCAATGTACTTCCAATAAAATTATAAACAATCGTCGAATCAATCATATTGTTCGCCGTACTACTGACTGTTAAATTAAATATTGGAAAATAATATTTATTATCTGATGGTTTGTAAATATATAAATAAAATAAATTATTTCTAAAAGTTACATTAACAATATCAAAATTTGATTTATTCAAAGTTTCGATCTCATATAAATTAACATTTGCTCTTCCTGTGCCATACAATAAAAATGAAATATCAATTAGATCTGTTTGAAATGTTGTTTCATTAAAGATGTAAATAGTGTAATTTGTAATATCAATACTAATAATGAATCCATCAAAATAATAGATATTTGAAATTTTTGGATAATTGATTGTTTTAGAGATGGATGCCGCAAATAAATTAATATTATTGTTATTAATATCATCAATTTTAACAAATGAATTATATAAATATTTATTTGATCCAACTGTATTATTTGTTGTAAGACCACTGACATAATATAATTTATTATCATTGATTGAAGGAATTACAGAATTTGTTAGCCATTTGTTTTCAATCTGACATATGTTATATGGTCTAAATAAACTGTTTTGTTCTAATTGTATAATATTATTAAGTTCTGTCTTATAAAATATTCTAATTATATCCTGTGTCACAATATCAACAAAATATTTCTTATGAAAAAAGTTATAAGATATTATATTACGAAAGGAACAATCAAATGATGATTTAATTGGACTCCATGGAATACACGTTTCCAATAGATGAAGATCTTTAAAATTTTTATCAGTTAATACAGTTCTAACAGCAGATTTATTTATAACATAGACATCAACACAATTATCAACTATAATAATGTTACTATTACGGACCATAAAAAATGTAATATTTGTAAAATTAATATTCCTAATAAGGTCTATTTTTGAATAATTAACTGGCTGATTTAAATTATTGTCATTTACATAAAAATTTAATGAAAATTTATTCGTTTTAATATCTAACAAATAATTTTCTAATAACTCTACATCCGATTTAATTATACAATATTCATTGCCAAGACCAATACTCTTGTTTAAATAGATATTTGATAATTCTTGACTATAAGTCGGCTCATAATCTATTAAAGTACTGTCAATTGTATATTTTGAGATTAGTGTAAATAACTGTTGTTTTCGATCATTTGAATAATTAAATAAATTGAAATTATAATTATATACCAATGAATTATAATCTTGTGTCAATTTATAGAGGGTTGTTTTAATTGTATTATAATAACTATTAAATAATGTGTCATTTGGATCTCTGTATAAAAATGAACCAGAATATGTAGTAGATAAAAGTATATTCAATAAATAGTCCAAAATAGTTTGAAGATATGTGTTTTGATATTCTTGATATGTTGTGAATGTGTTTGTTGAACTGTTATAACCAACTTCAATAATATGAAAAAAATAATTTGTAGCTCTGAAAATATTATTGTAAATATTTGTTAAATATTCAACATTGTATTTAATTGGTCCAGTCGAAACATTTATAACATTTGTTAATACATCACTGTCCGAAAGTCCGATTTTATTTAGTGTTGTTATATATGAATTATAATTGGTAACTACATCCGTATTCGTACTACTTACAATAATATCATTTATTTTTAATGCAATATTGTTTTTTATAAATATATTATCACTTGTACTAAAAGATTGTGATAATGATAATTTAGATGTATTAATTGTCGTAATATTATTAGTTGCATCATATGATGAAGATGTAATAATGAATACAGCCAATGGTATATAAAATTTATCATTATTAATCGTATTATAGATGTAGTCATATGGAGATGTTGATAATTTTGCATCAAAAATAATACTTAATTTATTTTTTATAAATTTATCAGTATGAATCCCTTTGATTTGAAAAATATAAATATTATTATTTAATGACATCTCTAATGGAGAGTCGATTGAAGATACATTGTAAATTTGATAATATGTTGAATAATTGATTAAACTATCCGGTGTGTCCGAACATGTTATGAAACATGTATTATCTATACGTTCATATTGTGAATTAAATAACATACTATATATCAACATAGATGTATTATTTGATGCAATTGTAGTTTTAATTACTTGTAAAATACTTTTAATGTTTAATGAATCAATCGATGAATAGTTATTATCAACAATGATAATAAGTGGATAAATATAATAAATTGCATTTGTATTAATAAGATACGTATTATTATTGCTTAAATCAAGAGTCAAAATATCACTAGGTGCTGAATTTACAATAGTATTGTAAGAGTATAATTCATCTGATTGGATAATACTATATGACAAGTTCTTAATAAAATTATTAAAAAAATCATTAAACAGTAAAATTTGTTTTTCAGTTTGGGTATTTGATAGATAACTGTCATAATATGTAATAATATTAACAAATGAAATATATGTATCGTAGTTTTGCATCATAATGTCAATCATTTGTAATTTTATTTTGTTTATAAATTGAAAACTATAGTTCAATATATTGTTTCCAGGTAATGATGTGATTTTTGTTTTATCTAAATTGACATTCAAACTCTTCAATTGTTCCGCTGTTAGTAGAGTACTATTATTTACTTCATTAATAACATTATTTAAAACAACATCCGAATTGATATATTCAGTTGATGAAAAATTTGTTGAAAGATTAGATCCATTATTAACTAATATATCTTCTAAATCAATCTCATTATAAACCAAATCAAATTTATCAGTCTGCAAAGCAATAGATCCGTTCAATGTCTTATGCAAACTATTGATTTCATTTAACAAACTATATTTTATAGTTTCAGATGTGGTTGGTAATCTTGACACATAAATGATATAATTATATAAAATTAATTCCAATACTTCTAATTTATCAATATTATAATTGAATGCTTCAAAATTTCCACTATATTTTTTATTATCAAGATGTGTTCTTACAATATTGAAAAAATTATCCTTGTATTCGAACTGTATTGAAGGTAATTCAAATTTAAGATCTAAACTTTTTAATAAATCACCATAATTTGGAATTATAATGTTTTTAGTAATCGATTCACCAGATAAAGTTAATGGTCTTTCAACTTGTTCTATTGAAAATAATGTTGGCTTTTTATACACTATTTTAAATAAAGTGATTTGTGGATTCTCCACTAATATTTTATCTTGATTTCCATAAGAGATTAATTGTAATATACCTCCTTTTCCCATATTATTTGTTCTGTTACATTTATAATATAAATCTTTTTTTAAATAAAAATTTATATTATTATGAATCAAATGTTTCAAACTTATTTTTATTATGCCGAAAATACTAATGTTGCTAGTCCGTTATGTATCCGTAAAACATTATAATTAATAGCATAAATAGACAGTTCATAACTAAACCCATTTTTGTTAATATAATTATAATATTTTTTATTTAGATTAATATTCAATGTTTGTGAAGCAATCAAAGATAAATTGCAACTACCGCTTGGTTGGTATTCTGTTGGATGTAGAGAAAATGAATATGCATTTATTCCATCATTTGGTGTTGCTTTATAAAACTGATATGGTACAACATAATTAAAATATTTACTATCCATCTCTGGTGTCCTATTCTGTCCGTTAAATGCTATATATTCTGTATTTATTGGACTAAAATAATTAGCATCTGGATTATTATATATTATTCCATAAAAACCATCATTATAATCTACATATTGCAAATATGTTACATCAATTGTTACATAAGTTGCCCCACTATTGATCACTCTATATTTCCCATCATAATATTTAGAATAACGTAATATAATATTACTATTGTTTGCAAAAGGAATAGAAGTATCATTATCATTAACAAATGAAATAGTGACAGACAAATCTTCATTTAGAGTGATATTTTGAATAGCATAAATTTGAACTGGATAATATATATTATATAATTTATATTTTGATGCTAAACTGTTTTCTTTTATAATCCAATATATTTCTTTGACTGGATGTTGAAATCCCATATCGATCGATAATGATTCAACATTATCGATATTTGATACATTCATTTGAACCGTCTGAACCAAATATTCATGTGAAAATTGAGCGAATTTTTTTCGTTCATCTACATCCATATATACATAATCTATATAGAGAGCACATGAACCTAATTTAACTAAATTATTTAAATTTTGATCCCCATTATAGAAACAACATTTATCCAATGAATTAAATTCAATAGTGTAATCAACATCATGATACACAAGAGATACCATTGGAAGAGCATTACCGTTGTGTTGTGAAAACCAGAATGGTAGTGGTATATATAATGTAGTTGCTGGTTTATATAAATTATCATAATTTGTTAGAGCCGGAATAGATCCAATCATTGTGTCTAATGTTTCCCGTTGTTTAAAATCTCCATTTAGAGAATAATACATATTTAAAAAATCACTATCAAATGAAGTTACATCAACTCCTCCTAACGATATAGTACATTTATTTATCAGATTAAAACCTAATCGATCGGTCCAGGAAAAATATTCAAATGTTGTGTTAATATTATTGATTCCAACATTTATTTTATTTATATTTTGATATAGTGTTTTCTCTTGATTTTTATAATAATCAGTCATTCCACTTATAAATGAAGACACATCAATTATAAATTGTTGGGCTTTTGATTCTGAACCAACGTAAGGTGTCGGTGATTTAAATTTAAGATTATATTGTGTTATTACATCATTCATATTTAAACCGATTGCACTGATAGAAGTTCCATATTCCAATGCATATTTTGTCATTAGTGTATTTGCAGTGTACCATGTTGAATTAATTGTATTAATTTCTAAATTTAGACCATTTAGAATAATAAAATTGTATTTAAAAAATAAATTATATTTTGGTATTAATGCATTATATAGACCTAATTGTGTATTTAATGTTGCTAATTGATTTTTGTCTATATATTTAGAGTAATTATTTATTCTCAAGGATGGTAAAGAAACTTGAAGATACATTTTATAAATGAGGTCACCAGTTTTGGGTATATTTGTAGTTACTTTCTGGTCGAAATTAGAGATGCCTTCTAATGGTATTACAATATTTTCAACTGCAAAATTCGTATGTTTTTTATATACTATTTTAAAAAAGGTGATCTGTGGTATTCCTGTTAAAAACAAATCAGCACTTCCCTGACTCACAATTTGTAATAATCCTCCTGTCATACTATTTTATATAATATTATAATTATATAACATTTATATATAATTATAATTTCTAAACTTAAAATATATTAATTTATGAGTTGTAACATTGATTCATTCCTTGACTCTATCCATTCTAATGATCCTTCTAATATTCTTAAAAAATCTATCAAATATTTAATTATGTTCTCTGTCGTCGCTTTAACCGCTAAATGGATATCTACTTATAAACTTGATCTGCACGAAATTATTATAATCGCTCTAGCATCCTCCGCCACATTCATCCTTTTGGATACTTTCTCTCCTAATATTTATAAAGATAGTCAAAAAAATTAATATTTTCAATCATATATCAACTTGATGAAATAAATTCCCATCTTAAATGCTTACATATTTGTAGCCATAGATGGTCCTGTTCTTGTAGCTTACTATGAGATTTCAAGAGTGGGAAGTGAGGTAAAAATTCGTCCATACCTAATAGTTGAAAGAATTTGTGAAAGATAAAATTATAATTTAAAAAATTTCTTCTATCTTTGCTACGATATATTTTGAATGGTTCTTGAATTTCTTTAAACATTGATTTTAGTTTTTCTTCAGTTTCCCGAGTAATAGTTGGAGGTGGGAGACCAGTTAGATGGTTAATAATAAATGGTATATGTTCGAAATATTGATTGAGTTCTAATTTTTTGAGTATTTGTCGCATTCTTTTTTTAGTAAGTTCATTAGGATTAGTAATTTTTTGTTTTTTTATTTCGTGGATGATAGAATTGAATATTTCTGGTTGTATGTCGGTTGATTCTTTAGCTTGAAATTGGTTCATTAGTTCTGAAAAATGGTTCATTCTTTTATAGCCAGTACTTTTGTTTTCATAGAATGGATCTTTAAAATTAACTTTTTCCATGTCGATAATTACTCTGTCACTATGCCCGCATTTCATACACACAAGATGCCCGTCACTCGACTGTAATGTTTTTTCTGTATTACATTCGGGACACAATTGATTTTGAGATGATTTCTTTTTTATATTTTTATTCATGGTACATCGTAAATATTCTTCAAATATATTGTTATCATTGTCTGTCATAATATTATGATCTTTATTTTTTTTACATGTATTAAAAAATTCTATTAGTGTTTTACTTTCACGTGAATTAGATCGATTTCCTGTAACATCATCTAATTTTATTTTATTTGCGGCACTATTTTCTCCAACGGTTGAGTTTCGATTTATACCATAATATTGTGTCAAAATCGGTAAAGATTTAACATAATATTCGTGTTCGTCTTCACAAGAACTAATTCGTTTAATTGTATCTTCAAGTTGTTCTATTTTGCATAATAATTCAGATTTTTTACTAATGTCTATAATAGTATAGCTACTAGGTGGTATGTTTTCTAGGTCAGCAAGTTCTTTTTTTAGTTTATCTATTTTGTTTTGTAATTTTGAAACACTTTTTTCTTGTTTCTCAAAATCTGACATAAATTTGGTATGTAATGAATCGATCGTTCCATAATTCATCAATGACGAGTCATATTGAATAGTTTTTTTCAGTGTTGTATATTTTAATTTTTTTGTGATAAACAAATCATCCATTAGATATACTAAATATAATTATATATATATCTAATTTTTTATATATAAATTTCTCAAATCTTAGAAATATAAGTTTTTTTTGTAAAAACGATCAGTTGATCTGTTTATTTAAGAATAAAAATATGATATTATTATATGGAATATTATTTTAATTGTATATACGATTTTTTTAAAAGTACATATGATTCATTATTAAATTTGAAATTGAATTTTTTTTATAGTGCTAATGTAGTTCCTCCTCATATTAAAGTCTATATTAATGAAAATATTGATATTAAAAAAATAGATATTAAAAATAAATCTGGAGAAACTGGATATATTGATTTTATTATAAAAGAAGATTTTCCGACAGGTTCAAATGTGGTGTATGGCTATGATAAATTTAATCGTTTCTTTTTATCGGTTCTTTATTGTGAGACGAAACGACCAGAATATTACCATGTCATGACTATTTTTGAGAGATATTCTAATGATCCACATTTGATAGTTTCGGCTGGTTATAAATTTATAGAAAATGTCGTCGCTACATGGAATTTGAGTTTAGATAGGATGGATCCACAAATCGCTAACTTTTTTAAGTTGATTAATGATGGAATTGTTGATGTTGAATATTTTGATAACAACGATCTTACTTATAAGTCAATTCAATATAAATTATATGATAATTACAATGATGAGGATGAATATGTGAATATTAGATTATAAGATTATGTTTTTCTTTTTTTTGCTCGTTTATGGGTTTCGATAACTTTATCTTTATTATTGTAAAGCATTTCTTTGATTTCTTTTTCTGCTTTTTTGTATATTCTTTTTTCTTTATCACTTCCGGTGTCTCTATAATTTCTAAAATTATCAACAATATCGTCAATTTCGATATGTTTATGTTCGGTTATCATAACATCTTCTCTTTTTTTCATATCATCTAAATTATTAACGTGGTTTAACAATAATTCGTCCATTACATAATCTACTGATTTTAGATCAGGTTTAATTCCATTAAAAATAATAGCGTTTTGCATTTTCTTATCTGGGATATAAACATTATGAAATTCTGGATGTTTATTACTAAAATGTGTTACTTCGATGCTTCTCAACAACATTGAATTTTTATGACATCCAAATATGTATTGTACCTCTTTTGCAGTTAGTTTATCAGCAGGGTTTTCTGCTCCAAATCTAATTATTTTTATATTGTTTGTAATATTTGTGGTGTTATTTGTTGTATTATTGGAATTTATATTATTAGTCGTTGTTATTGGTGTTTGGGTTGGTGTTGGTGTCTCTGTTTTTATTTTAGATTGAAGGTCGTTTATAGTGTTTTTAAGTTCAATAATTTCTTTTTTATGTTCGTCTTCGATCTGTTTTTGATTTTCTTGAATTTTTATCAGTATTTCTAGAACATCATTATTGTTATCTCCAATTGAAGATTTATTTGTATTTATTTTTGTATCTGCATTAACAAATTTACATCTAAATAACATATGGCGTTTATAACTATCACTTCTTGAAAATTGTTTATTACAATTAATACATTTATTATGATTATTATCATCATCTTTTATTGCTGGTGGAGTATCGGTGGAAATTGGTGGATGAGTTTCATTGATCGGTGGATAAATTTCATTAATCGGTGGA